>ODAI010032748.1_pt1 | contig 81817 bp, 67 predicted proteins | sample 1539321 | NCBI WGS metagenome assembly ODAI01 (sample SAMN02144231, study PRJEB22623) | gut metagenome | biome: sheep rumen | host: Ovis aries | place: New Zealand | reverse complement strand
GCCACAAAGGCTTAACCCATCATAGATATTAAATTTTCACACAGCATTTAAACCAAGGGAGTGCTGCTACCCTCCTCCATTTCGAACAATAATCAATTGTTCTCATGGAGTCCTTGCCACAAAGGCTTAACCCATCATATTTATTAATATCCTTAATAAAATAAGCCGGTAATAGGAATCGAACCTACAACCTACGGTTTACAAAACCGTTGCTCTACCGTTGAGCTATACCGGCAACATGCCCATAATAACTGAAACATATTTTGATGTCAATAAAATTGTTTAAATATTTTTTTATTACTCCAAATTAATTATTTTTCTTGCTTAAAGCAGCAAATTTTTATATAATAAACTTATTATTGTTTAATGTTTAAAGAAGGAGAGAGCTATGCTAAAAAAAATGTTTAAGTCATTAACTATGGCTTTAATGGCTATAGTTATTTCTGCTCCTGTTTTTGCGGGAGAAGCTTCTCTTGTAGTTCCTAACATAAAAGCTGAATCAGAACTAAGTTATACCTACCTTTTGGCAGGTATTGTTGTTTCTGTACTTGGTCTGTTTTGGGGCTGGTGGAAGTACAATGAGGTAAAAAAGGTTGAAGTCCATGAAGTAATGGCAAATGTAGGTAACACAATTTTTGAAACTTGTAAAACATACCTTGTTCAACAAGGTAAATTCTTACTTATGTTGGAAGTACTAATCGGTTTATGTATTGCGTTCTACTTCTGGTATTTACAAGGTATGGAACTAAAATCAGTACTGATAATATTAGGTTGGTCAGTTTTGGGTATTTTAGGTTCTTATTTAGTTGCGTGGTTCGGTATCAGAATGAACACGCTTGCAAACTCAAGAACTGCATTTACCGCACTTAAAGGTGAACCGTTAAATATTCTTAATATACCGTTAAAAGCAGGTATGAGCATTGGCGTATTGCTTGTTTCTATCGAATTAATCATGATGCTTATTATTCTGCTATTCGTTCCGGGAGAACTGGCAGGGGCTTGTTTTATCGGTTTTGCAATCGGTGAGTCCTTAGGTGCTTCTGCTCTTCGTGTAGCAGGTGGTATTTTTACAAAAATTGCGGATATCGGTTCTGATTTAATGAAAATTCAATTCGGCATCAAAGAGGATGATCCTCGTAACCCCGGCGTTATTGCAGATTGTACCGGAGATAATGCGGGAGATTCTATCGGACCTACTGCAGACGGTTTTGAAACATACGGTGTAACAGGCGTTGCATTAGTAAGTTTCATTCTTTTAGGCGTATTTAAAGATTTCCAGGTTCAATTACTTGCTTGGATTTTTACAATGAGATTCTTAATGATAATAACTTCTGTTGTAGCTTACTGGATTAACGGAATTTATACAAAGCTAGTTCTTGCGAAAGCTAAGAAATTTGACTTTGAAGCACCGTTAACATCTTTAGTATGGATTACATCAGTATTATCTATTTGTATGACATTCGGCGTAAGTAATTATTTATTAAAAGAATTACCTGCCAATTTATGGTTAGTACTTTCAATAATCATTTCTTGCGGTACTTTAGGAGCAGCACTTATTCCTGAAGCAACTAAAGTATTTACAAGTCCGAAAGCTAAACATACTCATGAAGTTGTTACTGCTTCTAAAGAGGGCGGGGCATCTCTTACAATTCTTTCAGGAATTGTATCAGGTAACTTCTCAGGTTTTTGGATCGGTGCAATTGTTGTATTATTAATGGGACTTGCATATTTTGCAAGCTTATACATTCCAAACGATGTCATGATTTACCCCTCAGTATTTGCATTCGGTCTTGTAGCATTTGGCTTCTTAGGAATGGGACCTGTCACAATTGCGGTTGACTCATACGGACCTGTAACGGATAACGCTCAATCAGTGTATGAATTATCATTGATTGAAGAAATTGACGGAGTAAAAGAAGGCATTGAAAAATACTACGGATTTACTCCTGATTTTGAAAATGCAAAAAAATATTTGGAAGAAAATGATGGCGCAGGTAATACATTCAAAGCAACTTCTAAACCTGTATTAATAGGTACGGCAGTTGTTGGTGCTACTACAATGATTTTCTCATTAATATTAGTAATCAAAGAAACATTAGGTATTCAACCGGAGATGATTTTAAACCTGTTAAATCCATACACACTTCTCGGATTTATTGCAGGCGGTGCTGTAATTTACTGGTTCTCAGGTGCTTCAATGCAAGCTGTAACAACAGGTGCATACAGAGCTGTTGAGTACATCAAAGATAATATTAAACTTGGTGAAGCTGATGAAAAGAGTGCAAACTTAGCTAATTCTAAAGAAGTTGTTAAAATTTGTACTCAATATGCACAAAAAGGTATGTATAATATCTTTATCGCATTATTTGGTTTTGCGCTTGCTCTGGCTTGTTTGTCAGCGCCTGCCGGTGATGATGTAATGCCTGTATCATTCTTTGTAAGCTACTTGATTGCAATTGCCGTATTTGGTTTATTCCAAGCCGTATTTATGGCAAATGCAGGCGGTTGCTGGGATAACGCAAAGAAAATTGTAGAAGTTGATATGGCTGAAAAGGGTACTCCGCTTCACGAAGCAACTGTTGTTGGCGATACGGTTGGTGACCCATTCAAGGATACATCATCTGTTGCAATGAACCCGATAATTAAGTTTACGACTCTGTTTGGACTATTAGCTATGGAAATAGCTATTGCTCCAGCATTTAAAGAAAATGCTAAAATGTGGGGTCTTGTAATCTTAGTTATCGCTCTGATATTTGTTATTCGTTCTTTCTACGGAATGAGAATACCAAGTAAGAAAAGTGAATAATTAATATTCATCATAAAAATAAACGGCGGCTACAAATTTGTAGCCGCCGTTTATTTTATGATATTACGCCTTCTTGAATTAATTTTTCTCTTATTTCTTTTTTTGTTTGAAATTCGGTGTCATCTTTAGAAAAATATCTTTTGGCAAGCATTATCGCAGGAGTGGCAACTCCGAGAGCGAAAATACAGGTACCTATATTTGTTCTTATTGAATTTCTTTTTAGCTTTTTAACTTCTTCAAAGAATGTATCAGATTTTACACCTTTGTTTAACGCTGCTTTGTATTGTTCATAGAGCTTATCTACATTTTTGTATACGTTTTTAATTTCGTCAATGTCAATAAATTTTCTTGTGTCAATTTTATCTGTGTATTCAGGTTTTTCAAATATTTTGTACCATTTTTTAGGTTTTTCATACATTTTGATTAGTTCTGACTCTTTTGCAACTTTTATAATATGGTTTTCCGGATTTTTAAGTATAAACTCATAAATATTCGCTTCTTTCTTCAATTCCAGTGGTGATTTGTGTCCCTTTTTAGCGTTATAAATAGTATCATCATTATTCTTTAATAACGCTTTGAATTCATCAAGGCTTTTTTGAATAGAATTATTGTCAAAAGCATTTTTTAAATTGTTACTTTCTAAAACTTTAGCATCCAGACTTATTGATTTATTATGTTTTTTATTAGATCTGTTTTCTAAGTATTCTTGAATTTTTCCTCCTGCATAATACATAAAGCAAAGAGTTGACGCCTCTTTTATTCCGTACCCGATAAATTCTTGCGGACTTCTTGAATCAGCAAGTCTTTCTGTTGTAATTGCTCCGTCTAAAATCCACATATTTCTGACAGGGGAAAATGCAAAATTCTTAACAATATCTCCCAGACCTTTAAAGGTTGGATTTGTATTAGAATTTTGCTTTTTGTTTTTATCTTCGGTTGATTTTTTATTGTTAAATTCTTTAATCAGGTTTTGCTTAATCTTATTTTCTGTATAAGCTTGTTTTGCTCTTGTTAAGCCTATATAGCTTGCAATAGCCATTGATGTGGAAAAGAAAAATTTATATAAAGCAAGGTTTTTAAATAATCCCTGTTTCTTGCCTATCTTTTCCAGATTTTTTCTAATCTCTTCTGTTGGTGCATTTTCTTTTATTTTTTCAAAAATATCTTTATTTTTAAGGTTTCTTACATCAAATTTTGAATCCAAACCGAATGATTTAAAAATAGTTTTATCGAAAAGCCATTTGAAAGCAGGAATTGCACATAACCAAATTATTTCAGTTCCGACTTCATCTATGAGCCTGTCTTGTCCTTCTTCTTTTCCGGTTAACATAGAACCGCAAGTCATACCAGTTGTAGCCGCAGTGTCTTTAACCAGAAGCGGGATAAGTGAATTAGGGTTTCCTAACGTAGAATATATTGCTGCAACATTTACCATAATTACAGCCCCCATATTAAGTTCATTAATTTTTTACTATGCTTGTTCATACTGCACCTACTTTCTTTATAAAACTTGAAAATAATAAAAATTGACTATATGTAAAGAAATGTTTACAAATAAAAACTCCCGCTTATTTTAAGCGGGAGTTTTAAACTTTATTTTCCTGAACTTAGCCAACCAATTCTGTATCGTCTGCTTCTGAAGCTTTAACCATAATGGCATGTTCTACCGGATTTTCCTTTTTATATGGATTTTCATTAACTGCCGCTTCTTCAAAACCAAACTCGTCTCGGGCTTTTTTCATTTGAGTTTCATCAACTAATTTTTTAGCCAGTTCTGCAATTTCATAAACTAATTTATAACGATTATCAGTTTTCTCGTTTAGTTCCCATGCTACTTTAATAATTTGATCCATTTGTTACCTCTTTGATTAAGATATTAACAATTACTTAGATTGTATAATGCTGAAAAAAAATTGTAAAGCGTTAGAGCGTTAATTATCGCAAATTTATTTTTTCTCAGATTATTATAAAATCAAGAAAAACAAAGGATATAAATGGACAGATATTACTCAAAAGGATTCAGACGGTTTATATAACTTTTAACCTTGCCCCTTTTGAGAGAGGTCGAATTTTTTAATAATTAGTAAGATTGACTAAATTCAATCAATTCAAGATAGTTTGTAGACTTCAATCTACCGACTCGTTATTAATAATTTATTTGTTTATTTATATTTTTTCATAAACACATTGACTCTCTTCTATATTACATTCGAGGTGTGGCATTTCTAATCATAAAAATTCAGTATACATGTATATTAAGTTTTGTAAAAATTAGGCTTTAAAATAAGCAATTATGCAATTCGAATTGTTTTTTAATATACATAAGGTATTTTAAATGTAAGAGAAAAGGAGATGCAAGAGATGGCTAAGTTTAAGATGCTTGGTGCAATGGCGATGATTGCAACAGGACTCGTAGGGTTTGCAGGATACAAGTACGACCAAAAAACAAAACGCAAACATGTTAGCAACACGTTTGCCCAAGAAAGTATTCAAGATAACTCTGTAACCGGTTTTAAAATATCAGATATTAATAACAAGTATTTAAAAGAGCTTGCAATGAGCATTGACGAAAATCCCATTCACAAAGGCAAAAAAACCGGTGTATTAGAGAACGGCAAAGAAATGTCAATATTCTTGCAAAAAGCGAGTAATATTATATATTTTAACAAAAAAGAGGCACAATCAGCAGCACAAGTTGTAAACAACATTGCAGACAGCGCAAATGAAGATACATATATAGACTTCAAACAATATTGCTACAGAAGAGGCGATAACGGGCATCAAAAGAGCAAATTATGGCCAATACTGGATAGAATGGATGAACGATTCGGTTCAAAGACAAATGTATCTTTGCTAAAAGAGAATAATGAAGAAAAAATTACTGACGATTATGAAATTGAGAAAGGATATTCTTATGAAGATTTGGTAAGAATTTTTTATCCTTCGTTGGTACAATTCTGCAATGGAAGTATGAATACTGCCGTATTCATATTTAAATACCAAGCAGGAATTGATGATGATGATGAGCAAACTCAACAAGGAAGAATAAAACTTCCTGAAAAAATCAATGGGTGCAAGATTAATAAAAACGGATTTAAAAAATTGAAAACATTGAAAAAGGTCAATGCATAATTTATAAGTAAAAATTTTTAATCTAATTTTTTAAATATAGTTCATCATACAATACAGCTACCGCAGCGGCAATTGCCGGAGCAAAAACAACACCTGCGACACCGATATATTTTGCAGATATAAATATAAAAATAAATATAAGAATCGGATGTATATTCATAAATTTACTAAAAATATACGGGCGTACAAAATTATTTTCTATTAATTGTGCCAAAGTAAAAACTCCAATGACGCAAAGTATAGAAGCAGCACCGGATTCATACACAGTAATCAAACAGATTATTAGAGCTAACGCAGGGCCTGCTACAGGAATAATATCTAAAACTGCAGTAATGATTGAAAGCAATAAAGCATACGGAACTTTACAAATAAGTAATCCGATGAACATTACAACCCCGACACTGAGAGAGGCAGTAACAAGTGCAATAAGGTATCCGCCAATTTTATTTGATATAATCTGCCCTACTTCTTCTGCTCTTTCTCTCATATGTGAAGGAAATGATTTAAGAAAATAGCTTTTTATATTTACTTTATCTGATACAAAATTAAAAATAAAAATAACAGACACAATCAAATACATACATCCTTGTGCAACACATTTTCCTATATCGACAAAACGTGACAATATATCAGTAGCAGATAGTGAAACCTGATCCATTATACTGTCCACATCACTTGCAAGGAATTTAAAATTCTTTAAAACCGGCAATCCAAATACAAATTCATCAAAATTGTCAATATAATGAGGTAATTTGTCCATTAAATGACTTATTTGCTCAAAAGCTAGTAATCCAATCGGAATTAGTACTGCTAAAATAACAAGTAGAATTCCAATTGTGACAATATCTGTTGCAATTCCTCTGGATATTTTTTTTGATAATTTGTCAACTAACGGATTTATAGAGCAAGCTATAACAAAAGATGCAAACAACATCATTGCGATATCTTTACAATTGAATATAAAAAACAAGAATAATGTTAAAATCAACAAAAATGTAATATTTTTAATATTAATATATTTTTTTATAAAATCTTCAAACATACAAACCCCTCGCTACCCCAAATTATCAATATATAAAATAGATAATACAAATTTATAATATTATCAAGATGTTATGCAATTTAAACTCATAATAATTTGTAAGAAGTACTGTCAGTTAGAAAATTTTGTATAGGCATATTGAGAATTATTTTGCGCAAATAATTGCACCCAACCCACTGGATAAATGTCACGTTTTCAGAAAAGAACGAACGCATATTTTTTACGAAATATGCATGTAATTCCAAGTTCATAAAATTTGTATATTACATTGAATTATTGCTGTCTAAAACCTTGCAGTTTGAGTATTTTGAACACTAAATTCAATAATTACTTTTGTACCATACTCACTTTCATGATACCATGTTATAAGCATGTACTACCAATATCAAGGTACTATATATGATATTAAAAAATCGAACTCAGGAATCAGCACATTTTTCTAAAAGTAATAATTTTATTGGTTTAGCTTTTGTTATGCTAATTATTATACCTATATTAGTCTATCTGCATGTTCCAATGATCTATGCTATTTTGCCGATAGCCTGGATTGTAATAGAAATATTTATTACAATTAAAAATATAAAAAAAGGACAAAGTCTAAACCATTCAGGAATAAATGAGGTTGTTATATCAGATAATAATATTAAATTAAAGAGTAATAAAGGTAACATTATAGAGTATTCTTATGAAAAATTAAAACAAATAAATATACAGATTGAAACATACATTTGCAACGCAGGTGGAAGGAGTTTAATAACAAGTATAAAGAGTACAAAGATAGATTTTATTTTTAATAATAATGATATAAAGACAATTAACATTTATTGTTATACTAGATTTGGATTTATAAATAAAATAAAGAAAATAATAAAATCATTAAAAAATAAAACAACGGTTAATATTACATATATTGGTTCAGGAAATATGTCAGATATAAAAGAACATATAGAATTTTATAAGAAACACAACCGTTCAAAACTTCTAAATAAAAGTGATTCAAAAAATATTCTTGAATTAGCAATAACGACAGCTATTTTTGGACCAATATTAATTTTATTCTTTGCATATATCACAATGAAAGACTTGGTTTTAATGGACTATATATTATTATTTTTAAAATCAATTTTATTATTCTCAATTATAGCTTTTGTCATTTCGTCACCAGTAATTATTGATAAAGTAATAAATAAATAGCAGGTAGGGTGCAATTATTTGCACAAAAAAATTCAAATTACCTATTTTTGTCTTTTGTGTGATTTATATTCTGTCTATATTTGAGCCAAATATTTACCTTTTCAAAAGTCTTTTTGCGGACATTTTTGTTACCAAAATCGGACATTTCGGACTTTTCTACTCAACCTATTTCCGACCTTAATACATCGGTAAAAGTAGGATTGTTTAGGGCTTTTTCCCTTGCAATGACATAAAGTACTTCCGACCAAAAGTCCTATAAAAAGGTAGTTCTCAAGTCATGGAGTTTTGACAAAAAAAATATGCCGCAACTCACTCTGCCGCAGGAAAAACCGAACCGTTGAGGTTTTTCCGAGAGGGTTGTGCTCGACACAACATCCGAGAAAGGCTCATTTTTAAAAACTACAAGCAATAAAAAAACACCAACAGGTGGTGTCTTTTTAAAAATGGTGCCGCAACTCGGAATTGAACCAAGGACACAGGGATTTTCAGTCCCTTGCTCTACCAACTGAGCTATTGCGGCATAACATAATACTATTTTATTTGCTAAAAATTTTTAATCAAGAGTATTTTTATAATTACATGTAGTTGTAAAAAAAATTTATTTGCTCTATATTAAGTGTTATAAATACAATTAACAGAGTAAGGGACTTTTTATGTATATTAATTCTATAACACCAACAAATTTTCAGGCAGGAATAAAAATTCTTAAAAGTGAAAATCCGGAACGCACATATTTATATAATGAAATTAATAAATTAACCAATGATTTCAAGATTCCGGCTACTTTTAAAAATCGAGAAATAGAGCTTCCGTCTGTTTCAAAGGCAATTCTTTTAAAACTAAAAGAACTGGGTATAAAAATTAGTAACAAATAATTGAGAATTCACAATTATTTAATTCATCAATACAACTTTGTTTTTTTGGAGCATGTTCAAAAGTATCAATTTTCTCGGAGATTTGCTGGAGCTTAGATTTGTATTCAGATACTAAACTTTCTGTTAATTTTATACAAACTTCTTCTTTATGCCGCAAGTCTATGTATACAAAAATTACATTATCCGTTTTAAAAAATTCATGGACACAAAGAGCATATATCATTGTTTGATAGTCGTATTTTGCATTCTTTGGAGCCGAGCCGGTTTTATAGTCTAAAATATAGTATTGTTCTCCGTTTTTTACAAGCGCATCCAGTCTTCCTCCAAAAAAATGTTTTCCGACTCGGACAGCCAGATTGTATTCGGTATTAATTACATCATAACTAAAATATTTACTCGATTTTAAATAATTCCACACTTTTGATTCTTTATCCGTTAATGATTTTTCCATTTTATCGATATTTTCTTTGCGTAAATAATATGAAGCTAATGCGTGAATATTTTTCCCGAATTCAAAAATCTCATCATTAACAGGCATTTGAATACCTTGTATGTATCTAAAATCGAATTTACGAGGGCATTCTTCAAAAGTTTTTAACATATTTGGTGAATATTGCTGATACATAATTAATTTATATACTAAATCATAAAAAAAATAAATGCTTAGATTTACTTTAGCACTTATGTGCAAATTGGCACAGAATTTTTTTATAACAAACTTATTTTAGCTTACAAGTTAAATTATCACTATAAAAGATACAAAATCACAAACTTTAATTCAATAAAATACACTATTTATGTATCAACAGCAGCTTACAATCAATTAACTTCAAAAATTTTCCACTTTTATGTATAATCTAGACATTATGACAAGAGATTTTGATTTTTACATAGTACCGACTCCCATCGGGAATATAGCAGATATCACATTAAGAGCAATTGATGTTCTTAAAAGTGTTGATATAATTGCATGTGAAGACACTCGCACCACACAAAAAATTCTTAACCACTATAATATAACAACTAAAAGCATTTCATACCATAAGTACAATGAGCGGGAGAGGGTTAATTTTTTCTTATCGGAGCTGCAATCAGGCAAAAAAATAGCTCTTGTTTCCGATGCAGGAACTCCTATGATTTGCGACCCGGGAAATATAATTGTTGAAGAGCTTATTAAAAATGGTTTTTCCGTAACCTCACTCCCCGGTGCTTGTGCCGTTACAACTTTTTTATCTCAGATTCCGAGAAGCGGTGAGGAATTCACTTTTATCGGTTTTATCCCAAGAACTGATGAACAAATTAAAAATATTGTTACAAAAAATTCAGAAAAAAATATTATATTTTACGATTCTCCTGAAAGGATTTTAAAAACACTAAAAATTATCAGCACTGTCAGAGGTGATGCAAACATTGCTTTAGGACGGGAACTTTCCAAACTTTTTGAAGAAGTAAAATTCGGCACAATATCAAATGTATTAGAGCACTATAAAGCAGGAATAAAAGGTGAAATTGTTTGCATGGTATATGCAGATGAAAATATTCAGGACAAGGATTTGGACTCCAAAATAAAAGCATTAAAATCCAAAGGTTTCAGAGATAAAGATGTTTCCGTTATTTTATCAACACTTTTTAACTTAAATAAAAATTCAGTGTATAAACGCAGTCTGGAAATATCAGACATATAACTTTTCTAAAAGTGATTCTAAAGCGTTTATCCCTTCAGGAGTATTAGTTCCGTTTTTATCCATGACTTGTTCAATCATTTCTCTAAAATAATCTATCGGTGAAACTTTGCCGGACATTGTCATAACAGGCTTTAAATTTTTTGCGATATCTTTTAATTCGGATAAATTTATTTTATTAGCAGTTTTAACAAAAAATTCATCTTTTGTTACCATGTCCAAATATGCTAGTGCTGTCGCTTCATATTTATCCAGATTTCTGTTTTCGCCCCTCATCATTAGACGAGGCTGGCGGTATATACTATAAGAATGAATATTATTTGCGGCATTATTTAAACCGTATAACACTTCATTTCTACCCTGAAAATTAATTGCATTAATTTTTAAATTCATTTTGTACACTCCACATAGCTACATATATACTTATAACCCTCTAAAAAAATTTTTTGCTATTATCTTTACAAAGATTTACATTATGTTATGATAAAATACTATATTATCGGAGGGAATTAAGATGACAAAAATTATAACAATCGGAAGTGCAACAATGGATGTTTTTGTAGAATGTGATGATGCAAATATTGTTTCAGTGTGCACGAAAGATCACAGCAAAGACTTTATGAGCTATCCGTATGGTTCGAAAATTGATATATCAACATTTTCTTCTAAAGTCGGCGGTGGCGGGGTTAATACCGCTTGTAATTTTGCAAATCTCGGATTTGATACTTCCGCTATATTTAAAATAGGCGAAGACATCTACTCTGAAGGAATTCTTGATTTCTTCAAAAAACATGAAGTTAATCTAAAATACATTATACAAAAAAAAGATACATCTACCGGTTTTTCTATAATTCTGGTAAGTTTTCAGGGAGACAGAACAGTTCTTGCCCATAGAGGCGCAAATGCAGAAATAAGAAAAGAAGAAATTGACTTTGATGCAATAAAAGATGCTGATTTTATTTATGTTGCTCCGCTTAATGGTGATTCCAATGCTGTAATTGAACCGCTTGTTGACTATGCGCATAAACACGACCTTGCGATTTGCTTCAATGCAGGAACAACCAGCCTTAAAAAAGGACGTAAACATTTAGATAAAATACTTAAATATGCTCATGTTGTTGTTATGAATAAAGAAGAAGCAATCATGGCAACTAATATTCAAGTAAGACCTGATACAAAAACAGAGAAATTTTCTAAAGAACTTGTACATCCTGACATAAAAGAAATGCTCAGAACGATGAAAGTACAGGAATATCAGGTAATTGTAATCACAGACGGAAACAAAGGTGCTTACGCTTGGGACGGAAAAAAATATTATTTCTGCCCGACTTTCCCGTCTGAAGTTGTATCGACTCTCGGCGCGGGTGATGCATTTGCATCAACTTTCTGCGGAGCTTTAAATCGAACCGAATTAAATGTCGGCTTATCACTGATGTATGGTTCGGTTAATTCGGCAAGTGTTGTTTCGGAATTTGGTGCAACAGACGGACTTTTGACATTTGAAGAAATCGAAAAAAGGCTTAAAGACAATCCTGATTACACTTATCTCGAATGTTAATACTAACAAATTAAGAGTACGTTATTTTCTTAATTTATTTTAACCGGTTCTTTATTGTTGTATGATATTTATATGAATTGTTTTTTCAGAAATCAGCACGACGCTTTATATAATGCAACAAAGCCTTATCAATATGTTGGCGGCGAGTTTCTCTCTTATAATAAAGATTGGGACACTTCCTCCGTTCGATTTGCCTTTGTTTTTCCTGACAAATACGAAATTGGAATCAGTAATCTCGGAGTCAGAATTATTTATGACAGAGTAAATTCATATAAACGAGAAACAGCAAGCGGAGCAATTAACTCAAAACATATTTACCCTTTTTTAGCGGATAGAGCTTACGCACCCGAACCCGATTTCAAGCCGGAGTTTTTGTACGGTGTTGAATCAAAAAAGGCGTTGAAAGATTTTGATGGAATTGGTTTTTCTCTTCAATATGAGTTATCGTATCCGACAGTACTGAAAATGCTTGAAATGTCAGGAATAAGTATAAGAAATTGCGACCGTTCTGAGAATGAACCGATTGTTTTTGCAGGCGGTCCTTGTGCTTTTAATCCTCTTCCAATGAGTGAATTTATTGATGTTTTTTGTATCGGTGACGGCGAAGACATGATGGTGGAAGTTTGTGAAATATTGGAATGGGGTAAAAGTAATAATAAAAGCAGAAAAGAGGTAATTGAAGAACTTTGTAAAATAGAAGGCTGCTGGAGCTTGCAAGAGTCTGTTTCCATAGCCCCACCCGGAAATCGAAGATTTCCACCCTCCCTCAAGGGGAGGGTAATCTGCCCCCCTTGCGGGACTCTGCCGACGAGAAAGTGTCCGGTGGACAGTTTCGAGGAGAGGGGAGGCACGAAGTGCCGAAAGGGGGGTAAAACTCACCCCTACCCTCTCACGCAAGTGGCAAAGGGAGCTGATTTCTGTATTAGTTATAACAAAGAGCATAATTGTGCAACTAGCCACATGGGGTGGAGAACTGTTAACAAACGAATATCCGCGCTTACATTAGAAAATGCATCAACTTCATATCCGATTCCGTTCTCAAGTTCTGTTCACGATAGAGCGATTGTTGAAATCAGAAGGGGATGCGGAAGAATGTGCCGTTTCTGCCAACCCGGTCACGTAACTTTACCGATTAGAGAGCGTGAAGCTGAGGACATTATTAAAATAACAAAAGATTTAGTAAATAATACAGGGTATGATGAATATTCTTTGCTTTCTCTTTCTTCCAACGATTACGGAAATATAGCGGAAGTTATAAAAGAACTTTCCGTTGATTTTAATAAGCGTAAAATAAATGTATCTCTACCAAGTCAGCGCATTGACGGATTTAGTTTAGAACTTGCAAACCTCATGCAATCCGTAAGAAAATCCGGTATGACACTTGCTCCTGAAGCTGGAAGTCAAAGACTCAGAAACGTTATAAAGAAAAATATTTCTGAAGAACAGATTGTTAACGCTGCTCTTACTTTATATGAAAACGGTTGGAATAAATTGAAATTTTATTTTATTGCAGGTTTGCCGACTGAAACAACAAAAGATATGGACGAAATGGCAGAACTTTTAAGCAAAATTAAGTACAGAGCCAAACAAATAAAAAAAGAAAAAGAACTCAATTACGGATTTGATATAACGTGTACAGTTTCAATCTTTGTTCCTAAACCGTTTACACCTTTCCAATGGTGCGGTCAAACTGATTTAAGCATCGTTTCAGAGCACATAAGATATTTAAAAGAAAAAACAAAACACATTAAAGGTTTAAAAATTAATTACCACGAAAGCTCAGTTTCACAAATAGAAGCGGTTCTGACAAGGGGTGATGAATCATTATGTGATTATATTTATGCTTTATATAAAAAGGGGTGCTACCTTGATGCATGGGGTGAGTATTTTAACAAAGATCTTTGGAAAGAAACAGCTGAAGAATGCGGATTTACATTAGATAAGCTCGCACAAAAAGAATATAACTTGGAGGAGAACTTGCCTTGGGATTTTGTAAATGTGGGTTTATCTAAAGAATGGCTGCAAAAAGAATACGAAATTGCAATGATGCAGGGGGAAGAATTTAATTTACAAAAAACATGCGAGCATAATTGTGTTAATTGCGGCGTTTGCACTTCTCTCAAGACAAAAAAAGTTATTGCAAAACCTTACAAAGCCTCTGAAGAAGCACAGCATGTTCTTGATATAAAACCAACCGACCCGACAAGAGCAAATGTTGACCCTAATATACCCGTATATCGTTACAGATTAAAAATAACAAAAAATGGGTTATTAAAGTATTTTTCTCATCTGGATTGGCAGAATACATTTCATAAATGTCTTGCAAGAACAGGACTTAATATTGTATATACTCTTGGATTTAATCCGACAATGAAAGTTTCGATGGGAATTGCCTTGCCATTATTTGCCGAAAGCGAAGGAGAACTAGTAGATATTGAGATATATGATAATATAGATAAAAACGTGCTGGCGGAACTTATAAATTCCAAACTTCCTGACGGTGCAAAGGTAGTTGACGTTAAGCCGGTTGACAGATACACAACAGCAGTCGATATTTTAGCGCAGTGGGCAGAGTATAAAATAACACCTTATATAAAAAATGCTGATACTGTTTCTGAAAGTGATTTTGTCCAACAAGTTCAAACCTTGTTGTCTTCTCCGCAAATACTTATTACAAAGAAAAATAAAAAAGGACAAGAAAAAACAGTTGACTATAAAAAATCTGTAGGTTCATACAGATTTGAGGATAACAATTTATTTATACATTTAAAAGTCGGTCAAGGTTCGGATATTCCTGCGCTTCGTGCAGATGATTTAATGAAGCTTGTTAACCCGAATCAAATATATGAGATTACAAGAATTAAATTTTTAGATGAAAAATTAAACGAAATGTAAAAATTTCACGTTAATCCATTGGTTTTCTTTTACCCTCCCCTTGCGGGAGGGTGGAAATCTTTGATTTCCGGGTGGGGTGTTTTTTGTTTTCACTCCCCCACTACCCCTGCTTACGCAGGTACCCTCTCAAACTGTCCACCGGACACTTTCTCGTCGGCAGAGTCCATCAAGGGGGGCAGACTACCCTCCCCTTGAGATTCTGCCGAAGAAAAGCCGAACCGTTGAGGGTTTTCTGAGAGGTCAGTCGGAATCTTTGATTTCGGGGTGGGGTCTTTACCTCCTTCCCCTTATAGGGAGGGTTGGGGTGGGGTTATTCTTTTTTTTTGTTTCCCACTCCTTGCAGGAGGTGTTACGCACGCAGAAAGAGTCACGTTTTTTGTTTTTCCCCCCTTGCGAGAGATGGTTAGTGGTGAGGGGGCAAAAATTTTGAAAAAGCGAAACAATTGTAAACTTTTGTAACAATTTATTCTTTTTTTTCATAAAAAACTAAAGTTTTAATTAAATATGCCGATATATATAGAGATAAAAGAAATTTTATCACAAAAAGGGTGAATAACCCCACCCGGAAATCAAAGATTTCCACCCTCCCGCAAGGGGAGGGTACAGCAAAAAGGGATTAACCTAAAAGGAGTACGATATGTCAAATATATCAATTGATATGACAAGAGCATGTTCACCGAATGGTAAAGTTGATGCGAGAATGATCGCAACAAGCGGTGATGCAACAAGTTCTCAGATGTCAGAACTCATTACGTACTGGGGTGCTGATACAGTTAAAGAATGGCAAGATTCGGCTGATAAAAACCAATATGTGCTAGAAGACTCTGTCAAAGAATCTGCCCGCACTGAAGGTGATGAAAAAGCCAAAGAAAGAACCGACGGCTACGAAAGAGATAAAACAGGTAACTGGGTGAATACTGGTGCTATGGGTGTTGCAACAGGTACATCTATTGTTTTCACGATATGTGCTCTCATTGGTAATGTTAAAGGTCAAGTAAATTCACCTTCTAGAACTTGTCTATATATAGCTGCTGGGCTTTTGGCATCTGTTGTGGCACTTTATTTTGCAACAAATCCTAACAAGGAGGCAGCCAATGCTCTCGGAGAATTAACAGGACTTATGGGAGAAGAGCAAAATGCTCTCGCTATAGAACAAGATAACATGGTAAATGCCAGCGAAGAAAATGCAGATTTAGCAGAAGAAGCTTCTAAACTGAATGAAGAAGCAGGAGAAGAAATAGAAATAAATAAAACAGAGTTTGATTTTTATAGAGAACAGTTATTTGCATTACTTGAAAAAGCTCAGGCTGCCAAAAACGGAGGCGAACCGTTAACCCAAGATGAAAAAGCTCTTTTAGGGAAGCTTGCTCCTCTAATGCAAACATTAATAGAGGGGATTGGTGAAACTCAGGAAGGTGTATCGGAAGAACTGGAAGAGTTGTATGGTACTATGGCAGAATATCAGGAAACCTATGACTTTTCTGCTGAAGAAATAGAAAGAATTCAAGCAGAAACGGATTATGCTGCAAGTTTTGATAGTGATACTGCTGCAAATAGTAAAGTATTACAGTTTGCATTATATGCAAATGCAGCTGCAGCAGCAGTAGTTGCTGCAAGATTATTGGCTCAACCCGGAATATGGTCAAAGGTAACAGATTTAGTCTTCGCAGGTATAGCCAGTGTTGCAGGTTATGCAAGTTACGAAGCGGCAGGGCAACAAGCAGAACGTCATGACATAGCATCGATGGAAGTAGATGCCAGAGAAATGACGGAAGATGTTAACAATGAAACAAGAGATGTACTTGATGAAGAATTTGATAACTTTACAGGAAGCTTGGAAACTGTAGATGATTTAGAAATAGCTATTCCTGAAGATACAGAAATGCCTGATACCGGAGCTGTAGCTACAGCTATGACCGGAGCTGGTGGGGAGAGCAGTAATCCTTTCACAGCAGCACAAAGCGGTAATGATGACAACAATGGCAATTCCGGTAATGGCGGCACAACAAGAGGAGCCGGAACATTTGGTTCTCTGATAGGTACAGGAAATGCAGGTACGACAGGAAATACAGGCTTTACGAGCGGAGCAGGCACCGCAGGAAATACAGGAAATGCAGGCGCAACTGTAGGAACCGGCAACAATGATGACGGTAGCGGCAATACCAGAGGTGTTACAGGAGATGGTAATGAAGACAGCGGAAATAACATTCCTCTTACCAAAAAACGGTAAAAAGCTCGATAGTGACTTCACAGCAAAAATATTAGGTACCAAAAAACAAGATAACAAAGGTACAGAAACGAAAGATAATTCAGAAAAAGCAACCCAAATGGCTAAGAATGTCGTAGACTTCTATTGGCCGATATTCGAAAAAGCTTCCGTGCAAGGTTGGAAGCGCGGATAGGGGTTTAGATACCCCACCCGGAAATCAAAGATTTCCACCCTCCCTCACGGGGATGGTAGTCTGCCCCCCTTGCGGGACTCTGCCGACGAGAAAGTGTCCGGTGGACAGTTTCGAGGAGAGGGTACCTGCGTAAGCAGGGGTAGGGAGGTAAAATATTAGAGGTAATTAATATGACATAAATTGAATTAAATATAGAGTAAGTAAAAAACACAAAACGTGTGAAGTAGAGTGGTTTATTCCACCAATGAACTCGTTACATTAAAGAAGATTAATATTTAAAACAAGAGGATAAACGGCGCAAGCCGTTTTTTATTTTTTACTTCTACTTTATAGCACCTCACCCTCAGGTAATAACCCCACCCCAACACTCCCCATAAGGGGAGGGAGGTAATAACCCCACCCGTAAATCGAAGATTTCCACCCTCCCTCAAGGGGAAAGTGTCCGGTGAACAACTATAATCAATAACACGGGGTCATGACCCCGTGTTATTGATTAATAAATTGTTTTATACCTAGTCTATACAGAAGCGATTTGTGCTTTTACTTCTTTTCTTTTTACCTTATTTGTAGTCGTTCTCGGCAAAGCTTCACGTCTGATAATTATATTTGTCGGACGTTTATATGGTGTTAATCTTTGTAAAAGTTCTTTTATATCAGCTCTTACAATTTGTTCTATTTCAGCATCTGTCTTTTCTTCATATAAATACGGCTTTGGAACAACTACAGCAACAACTTCTTCTGTTCCGTCTTTTGCTCCGAATGTACGTTCCGCACCAAATACACATATTTCAGACAAATATTCACTTTTTTCTAATACGGATTCGACCTCTTCCGGAAGTACTTTTTTACCGCCTGAAAGTACTATCATATTTTTAATTCTGCCTGTAATATATATGTATCCGTCATCTCCTATTTTTGCAACATCTCCGGTATGGAACCATCCGTCAGGCTCAAGAACAGACGCTGTTAGCTCCGGTTGGTTATGATATCCTTTCATTACGGAAGGACCTTTTACAAGAAGCTCTCCGGTCTTTGGATCGGTTTTATATTTCCAACTCTTGTAAGGTTTACCGATTGATGCGTAGTCATTAATCTTATCCGTATTAAGTGCTACAACTGGGCTTGTTTCCGTTAAACCGTATCCTTGACAAACCTTGATACCTATTCTGTTAAAAAATATCGCAACATTAACATCCATAGGCGCACCACCTGAGAGAATTCCCCAGAACTTTCCGCCAAACTGCCTGTGCAAATCTCTAAATAAGAATTTCTTAATTTTTCCAAACCCTAAAAATTTGGCAATATAATGGTACTTAATGTCAAACCACCACTTACCGAGCGGAGTATATTTATTTATGCATTCCGCTTCAAGAGTAGTCTTCAATAACTTCATAAAAGCAGGAACCATTATCATAAACTCAATTTCTTTATCTCTCATCATTTTTAATATGTCTTTCGGTTTCAGACTCTTTGTATAATAAATTGAGTACCCGAAGTTAAGAAATGATGAAAATCCGACTGTCATTTCGAACATGTGATTCATCGGAAGAATTGACAGAATTGATACACGTCTGTTATCAGGCAAAATCTTATCAAATGCATCTTTTGTAATAATAAGCTGAGACGTAATATTACCGAAAGTAATCTCTACACCTTTCGGAGCGCCTGTCGTACCTGATGTATAAATAATAAATGCAACCGCTTTCCCGCTTCTTACTCTCCATTTTGCATCATATATATCAGGTAACTCATAAATATTCTTTATACCGTCTGCCTGAAATTTATCATCCATAACAAGAATTGTCTTAAGAGAAGGTATTTCATCTCTCAATTGGTAAGCTTTATCTATATATGTTTTTGAAACAAGAATAACAGAGGGTTCACTGTCTAATAAAATCGATTTCAACTCATAAATCGTAAGTTTGTTATCCAAAGGAACTGTTATAGTACCTGCTAATACAGATGCAAAAACACATGCTCCGTATTCAGGTTTAGACTCAGACAGAATAGCAAGTCTTTCTCCTTTTACAACACCGACTTCCTCTATCAAGTATCTTGCAAGCTTTCTTGAGAGCAAGCCCACGCCTTTATATGTAAGTTCTCTCCAACCATACTTGCTTCTCATACCCAACGCAACACGTCCTTCGTATTCAGAAGACTTGTTCTCTAATATTGATAATAAATGTTTACTTCTTGACTCCATACTTATACCTCTTATTCAGCGGGCGTTACAAACACTAACCCATTATTAAATATCCTATCATTAAAATAGCCAATGTCAAAATTAGTCATTGATGTGTATTATAAAATTTAACAATTATACATATTTTAACTTTCAGACTATAATGTAAATGGTAATATCTAATAAAAATAACGGATAATTAATTATGGCTACATTTATTTTTGGAATATTGATTTTAGTTTTCGGATACATTTTTTATTCGAAATATGTTGATAAAATTTTTGAACCTACAGAAAATGAAACACCTGCACATAGTATACAGGACGGTATTGATTATGTTCCTATGTCAAAAAACCGTAATGCTTTGATACACCTTCTTAACATCGCAGGAATGGGCCCAATTATAGGCGCAATCCAAGGAATACTGTTCGGCCCGATTGCATTTATTCTGATTCCGCTCGGATGTATTTTTGCAGGAGGAGTGCACGATTATTTTGCAGGCATGCTTTCTATAAGAAATAAAGGCGCACAAATTACGGGATTGATTCAAAAATATTTAGGAAATAATGCTTTTAAAATATTTATGGCGATTGTATCCATTATGCTTCTTTTGTTGGCAACTGTTTTTGTATACACAGCCGGAGATTTATTTGTGGAAAGGTTCTTTGGCATAAAAGAATTCTCAATATCAAATCCGATCGTACTTTGGACTTATATAACAATTTTATTGTATTTTATTATCGCAACACTATTTCCTATTGATAAAATCATCGGCAAATTTTACCCTGTACTTGGCGCAATGCTGATATTAGGAACAGGAATGATTCTTGCGGGTTTTATTATTAAGGGTGTTAATTTACAAAATTTTCATTTAACAAATTATAATATTCATCCTAAAAATTTACCGCTTATTCCTATGTTTTTCATGACGGTAAGCTGCGGTTTATTATCAGGTTTTCACTCTACGCAGGCTACAATAATTTCAAGAACCGTTGACAAAGAAAAAGACGGAAGAAGAATCTTCTACGGAATGATGTGCGTTGAATCATTAATTGCGATTATATGGGCAGCCGCTGCAATGGATGTATACAGCCTTAATCAAGTTCCGCAAAATATCATCGGAACAGTCAATGTTGTTAATATTATTGCAAACAAATTTGTTCCGCTGAATTTGGCATTTTTGGTAACACTTGCAATAATAATTCTTCCTATAACCTCAGGAGATACTGCTTTAAGAGGTTTAAGAATAACAATAGCCGAAGCTATCGGGTTAGAACAAAAGAAAATAATTAACCGATTATATATTGTCATACCAATTGTTATCAGCGTTTTATTAATTCTTTTCTGGGCAAAAACTAGCAGTGACAGCTTCTCAGTTATTTGGAGATATTTTACATTCTTTAATCAGCTTATTGCAATACCCGTTTTACTTTGTGCAACAATATTTTTAGCAAAACAGGGTAAAAATTATCTTATAACGTTTATCCCTGCTCTGTTCTACGTTTTTATAACAATGTCATTTATATTTTCAGAAAAAATAGGATTTAACTTACCTTTATTAACAGCAAAAATAGTTGGTTTTGTTCTGACTGTTCTTACTTTTTTGTATGTAAAAAAAATAATGAAAAATAATTAATGGAACTGTTTGTCATAGCTGTGCATGACAAATAATTAGTTACAAAAATGTAACAAAAAACATATTTTGTTGCGTGCTTTATGTACTTTCTTTCTTTTACATCCGAAATAAAAGGAAAAAGAAAAATGAAGTTAACAAATAACAAAATAAGTACATATAATAAAATTTGGTAATAGAAAGATTTACCGCAACCAAGAATTTCTAAACTCGTTAACACTAGTTAAGAAATTCTATCCTCTCCCAAGGGTAAATAAAATGAAGAGGGGAATAGAAAAGAATATGAGTGTTTTGAAACAAAATATGTTTTTTGTTGCATTCATGTCAACAATTATTTTACATGAACAAAAATGACTTGAACTTGTTTTAATGTAGAAATTAAAGAATTATATATTAGCGTAAAGATTATAATTACCCGTCACCCTTATTTACGATAGCGCTATTTTTTGTTATAATTTTCTTATTAATATAAGAGGGAGAACAATGAATAAAAATCAATCAATCGGAATGTACGTAATACTTGGAATTATGGTGCTTGCATTTATTTCAATGCTTTTTACAGGTCCTACATCAAGTACGGAAGAGCTATCATATACGGCTTTTATGCAAAAAGTTGAAAACAAAGAAATTAAAAGTGTTGATTTAGGTAAAGATTCATTAATCGCATTGCCCGTAAATCAACCGGAAACAAAGCAAACCGCAACAAATCCTATATATGGTGAGATTAAATCTCCAAAACTCCAATATAAAGTAGTTATACCCGAAAATTCTGATGTTTTAGCAAAACTTGAAGCAAATAATGTTGAAGTTAATGCAACAAAATCTTCAGAATCAGGTTCGGTATTTGGACTGGGCTCTTCGCTAATAACGATTTTATTGGTTTTCGGATTCTTATTGTTAATTATAAAATCAATTCAGGCAGGCGGCGCTCAAGCAATGTCTTTTGGGAAAAGCAGAGCCAAAATGCTTATGGATAGCAAAGTAAAAACAACATTTAAGGATGTTGCGGGTATTGATGAAGAACGAAAAGAGCTTGAAGAAATTGTCGATTTCTTAAAACACAGTGATAAATATGTAAAACTTGGTGCAAAAATTCCGAAAGGCGTTTTGCTTGTAGGCGCCCCCGGTACCGGTAAAACATTGATGGCAAAAGCAGTAGCCGGTGAAGCAAAAGTACCTTTCTTCTCTATAAGTGGTTCTGACTTTGTAGAGATGTTTGTTGGTGTCGGTGCTTCTCGTGTCAGAGATTTATTTGAACAGGCGAAAAAACACCAGCCCTGTATTGTTTTTATTGACGAAATTGATGCAGTCGGTCGTCAAAGAGGAGCCGGCTTAGGCGGCGGACACGATGAAAGAGAACAAACACTTAATCAACTTCTTGTTGAGATGGATGGTTTTGATGAAAATACAAACATTATAATTCTTGCAGCTACTAACCGTCCTGATATTTTAGATAACGCTCTTCTAAGACCGGGAAGGTTTGATAGGCAAATTGTTATTAATAAACCTGATGTTTTAGGCAGAGAACAGATTTTGAATGTTCATGCAAAAAATAAACCGCTGGCAAAAGAAGTTGATTTGAAAACATTGGCAAAAAGGACTCCCGGTTTCACAGGTGCTGATTTATCAAACTTATTGAATGAAGCTGCATTGCTGGCAGCGCGTCACGACAAATCAGAAATAGAAATGCCTGACCTTGAAGAAGCCATCGATAAAGTCATGGCAGGTCCGGAGAAGAAGAGCAGAATTATATCAGATGAAGAAAAAGAAAATACAGCTTACCACGAAGTTGGTCACGCACTTTTAGCTAAACTGTTAAAAAATAGTGACCCTTTGCATAAAGTATCAATAATTCCGCGAGGAATGGCACTTGGTATAACATTAACCCTCCCTGAAAAAGACCATCTTACAATGAGAAAAAATCAATTATTAGATAGAATTACCATGATTCTCGGAGGTCGTGTTGCTGAAGAAATAATATACGGTAAAGATAATATCACAACCGGAGCTTCTAATGATTTAGAAAAGGTTTCAGCTCTTGCAAAAAGTATGGTTACAACATACGGCATGAGTGAAAAAATGGGGAATATGGCATACGGTAAAGAACAGGAACATATCTTTATGGGAAGAAATTTTGGTAATACAAGAGATTTTTCCGAAGAAATTGCTGCGGATATAGATAAAGAAGTTAAGAAAATTATTGATACTCAATATGAACTTGCAAAAGATATGTTAACAGAAAATAAAGATATGCTGGAATTTATTGCAAAAGAACTTCTGGAAAAAGAAACATTAGATGAAAAAGAATTTGAATCATTAATGCAAAAAGTCCGCAACAGAAGAGAAGGTATTTTTGAAGATGAAAATTTGCAAGATAATAACAATAATGAACCAACAAATAATGAAGAATTAAGAATGGAAGGAGAGCAGTATGATGGATAGAGATTATATAATTTTTCAAGAGTATAAGATGTATACAGACCAAAAGGAAAATTTTATTGAAAGAAATTTTAAGACAAACAGATTTTACATGGTATCTGTTGTACTCTTAATTTTTGCAATGATTTATACGAATAATATTATGTTCTTGAATGAAATTTCTGCAACCCTTGTATTTTCATTTTTTGGAATTGCGGTCAGCTCTTTGTGGTGGATGAATGTTGATTCGTACAATACTCTAATAAAAATAAAGTATGCTGACGTAATAGAAAAGATTGAAGATAAGCTGCCTGTTCATCCGTTTACTGACGAATATAAAGGTATTCAAGAATTCAGAAACAAGAAAATTTTTATGTTCTCCGATATTCAAAAACTAATTGCAGTTATATCAGCTTTATTCTTCTTTGCGGTATGCGTAAGTGAAATGTCACCTATATGCATTAAGATTTTTGAAAAATTAGTAAGCTTAAAATCAGGAATATAAGAATGAAAAACAAAGAATATAGTATTACGCTAAACTGGAATTATATAGGAATATCCGTTGTATTTTTCACTATCTTAACGCTTTTGGTATTGTATCTGCCTGATATGCGAAGTATTGATAATGCATTTTTAAAATCCATAAGACTGGCACTTTCGCCATTTCCTTCATACATACCGTTGTTTGTAAGTGAATTTGGTCAAGCAAACCATATGTTATGGCCTCAAATTGCCGCAGGGTGCACTCTTATCTCTCACAGATATTACCTAAAAACTTTTATGCTTATTCTTTTTACGCAAATTTCCTTTTATTTAAAGGATTTAATAAAAGAATATATATGCCGTCCAAGACCTGACGGGTGCGGCATAAGCGGATTTAGTTTCCCGTCGGGGCACGCTTGTACTTCAATGTGTTTTTGCGGGATTATTATTTATTTAATTTATACATATGTCGGAAATAATTTCTGGCGTAATTTTCTTATAACTTTATTCGGTTTATGGATATTTTTATGCGGATTATCAAGATTGTGGCTTGGGGTTCATTTTCCTGTAGATATTATTGCAGGATGGTTTTTGGGATTTATTCTTGTCAATTTATTCATAATACTCGATAAATCAATTTGCCGCTAAAATGAAAACGGAGTGATGAGATGATTAACCAACCTTTAGTTTCTGTTTTTATACCTTACTATAATGATGAAAAATATTTAAAAGAAGCAATCGAATCCATTATTAATCAAACATATGAAAATTGGGAATTGATATTGCTTAATCATGCATCAACAGACGGAAGCAGAGCTATTGCACATTCCTATAATGACAAAAGAATTAAACATATAGATATGGATAAAAATTATGGTGCAGGCGGAGGTATATTATTTGAAAAATTCCTTAAAGCAGCGAAGGGTAAATACTTAAAGCCAATGTGTGCTGATGATATTCTTTTGAGTAATTGTCTGGAAATATTAACTGACTATATGGAAAATCATAATCAAATCTCTTTTGCATATGGAGACGTTAACTATATTGATGATGAATCTAATTTAATTGGAGATGTTTTATTTGAGTATTGCGGTTTTAATATGAAAAACAGCAATATTGACGAATTAAAATTATACAAAAAGGGAAAAGGACATACTCCATGGCCTGCTGTTATATTTAGAGCTGCTGATTTAAAAGATATAAATATTGATAAAATCCTAATAATGGAATTTGATATGTCTGTATATCTTGAACTGTTAGTAAGGGGGTATCAAGTCGGTTTTACGGATAAAAAAGTTACTCTCTACAGATTACACAGTTCACAGATGTCTCGTGATAAAAAAGATCATTCAATAAGTAATATAAATAATTTTGAGATTCCATATTTTTTAAATATTTTTTACAAAATGAAGTCCGTTAGTATGGTTAAGCAGGTTTTTGACGATTCGCCTTTTGCAAAACTGTTAACGGAAAAAGACGAAAAATTTATACCTTTTGTTATTGCACATTATTTTTCAACTAATAAAAATTCTTTATCAAAACAATCCGGATATAATAAAATGGCTGAGATATTAAACAATGATAATTTAAGATTAGAAATAGAAAGGAAGTTTAATTATACAGTCAGAGATTTTAGAGAGTGTTACAAATCTAAGCCGGTAATCAAAGTTATTGAAAATAAAAAAATAGTCAAAGAGGCGCAAGAACGGTCTTTTGCATTAAAAGAGATTAAATACAAGCTTAGCGATATTAAAATTTTTATACCGACATTTAATCGTCCCGAGTTTCTTCGGGAATCCATAAGAAGTTTGGTTTGTCAAACAGCGGGATGTCCTGATATTACCGTTTATAATAACGGAACTCTAAAAGAAACTTCTGATGTAATAAATGAATTCAAGGTTTTTGGAGTCAAAGAAGTTAAATCTAAGGGCGGATTACTTGAGTGTATGGATTCAGTATTAAATCATATAAATACTCCGTATGTAATGTTTTTCCATGATGACGATATTCTGAATTCTAAATATCTTGAATACGCACTGGAAGCTTTAAATACTTATGATAACATAGCGTTTATAACAACCCGCCTTTTGAATTTTAATTCCGAAGAGACTATAAATAAAGCACCGGCAACCGAAGACCACTTTTTATTCACTTCACAAGAAGATTTTGCAAATTATATGTATTTATATGAGTCAATTGCAATGCAAACAGCTATATACAAAACCAATTTATTGAAACAATATCCGAGAAGATTTGATGAATACGGGAAATTTTTTGATTGGCCTTATCTTGTCCAATTGTCCGGCTTTGGTAATGTCGTTTTAATGAATTGCAGACGAATGTTTAATGTCAGACGACATAAAAGTCAATGGTCAAATGATAAAAATTCATACTGGCAAGAACAGCATTTAATAAATTGGCATAAACAATTTGCCGAAGCTATGCATTATAACGATATAAATTCGGCAGGACACAAAATCTTTAGTATTAAATTTGAAAAGCTCATATCTGCTCAGTATACATGTTTTTGTTCAAATAATAACGATGACTTAGAACAAAAACAAAAAATGTTAAAAAATGCAATAAATCAGATTGGTATAAATGAAAAAGATGAATTTTACAACGTAGATTTATCTTATGCTGATGAAATCAAAACAAATATACAAAACAAATTAAAACTTTATTTTTAATCAATTGTATTCAATCATATTTGATTCAAATTCATCTCTCGGTAAAAATGGGTACAAATCTTCCAATGAAGGTGATATCATTGTTCCATCATCAAGTTTTTTAGCTGAAAGTTTTGGTGCAAATATATAATTAGGTGTGAGCATTACTTCACAAAGTACGGCATCTTCCGTATTTAGAACTTCTTGGATTTGATTTTCCAAATCATTTATATTATTAATTTTAACGGTTTTTATACCGAAAGCATTTCCTATTTTTATAAAATCAGGAAGTTCGACACCGCTGTTTTCAGTGCAGGCTGTATACCTTCCTTCAAAAAAGTTTTTATGTGTTTGTTGAATAGAAATATATCCTCCGTTATTTAATACAAAAATTTTAATTGGAAGTTTGTTTGTAACGATTGTCTGTAGTTCTTGCAGATTCATCATTATAGAACCGTCACCTGCAAGGCAAATCACACGTTTTATATTGGAATCTGAAGCCTTAAGTTCGCAAGCAGCTCCTATTGATGCAGGTAAATCATAACCCATTGATGCATTTCCGGAGTTCCAGATATATCTTTGGTTTTGCTTAACGATACCGACTTGAAACGGCAGCAAGAATGCACTTCCATTTCCGCATACTACAACTTCGTTTTCAGAAAATTGCTCCGTAAGTTTTTGTATAAAATAATAAGGTTCTATAGGATTATTATCTACTCTTTCTGCTTCACTGAGAGGTGGGTATTTTTGTTTTAATTTATTACAAAACTTTTTCCATTCCGAATAATCTTTACTGAAACGATTTTCAGTTAATACATTATAAAATTTTTGAATAAAGTTTTTTGCATCTGCATTAATACAAATATGAGGCTTTATTGTAGGTTTTTGCAGCTCCGCATTATCTATATCAATGCTTACTATCTTTGCATTTTTCCCAAAGTTTTCCCAATTGTAACTTACTTGTCTTATATTGTTTCTTGAGCCTATTGAGATTATTAAATCTGCATTCTGCAAAGCAAAATTCCCTGCCCTATTTGCAACAGTACCAATTCTTGCAATAAAGTTTTTATTATCATTAGGAACTATGTCAAAACCGTTCATTGTCGTAACTATAGGAATATCCAGTTTTTCTGCAAGCTCCAAAAACTCCAGCTTTGCGTCAGACAATCTTATTCCATGACCGGCTATTAAGATTGGTCTTTCAGATTTTTTTAACAGCTCGCATAGTTCTTTAACTTTGTTGTTAATATCCGGTAAACTTATTTCATCTTCCTTACAATCATATTTTTTTAGTTTTGTTTCGTCTATCATAGCTGCTTGAAAGTTAATAGGTATGTCAATCCAGCAAGGCCCTTTGCGTCCATGGGTTGCAAGATATACCGCTTTATCAAGTATGTATTCAATGTCATACGGATTGTTTAAACTCACTGCATATTTTGTTAACGGTTTTACACAAGAGATTATATCAACTTCCTGATCTCCGAGCTGCCTTAGTGGTATATTAGGGCAGGAAGAAATCATTGTAGATGTTTTAACTTGTCCTGAGATATATAATACTGGAACGCTATCTGTCCATTCTCCGAATACCCCGTTCAAACAATTTAAACCGCCCGGGCCTGTGGTAACATTAACTACAGCTAATTTTTGATTTACTCTTGCATATCCTTCTGCCGCAATAGAAGAAGCCTGTTCGTGGTGATTACAAATATACGGTATATATTTGCCGAAGCTGTCATTAAGGTGCATAGCACCACCGCCGGATACCATAAACACGCATCTAATATTATATTTTTCCTTTAGTCTTTTTGCTACATAATCAGAAAGTTTTATCATTATATAATCTCCAATAAGTCAGCCAGTTGTTTAATGCAAATGCAATCGTTTTTTGGTTCTTTTGTTATTAAAATCCCTTGTGCACCGTAATTATTTGCCATTACAATATCGCTTTCATAACTGTCACCTATAAGAATTACTTCCTCGGCATCAATATCCAATCTGCAAAGAGGTATTCTAAGCATTTCTGTATTAGGTTTTCCGATAATAATATCTGTCTTTTTATCCAACAGATTTTCAACAGCTCCTACAATCGGTGCCGCACCTGCATTTAAATATCCGTTTTCCACCGGATATATACGTTCTTTGTTTGCAACGATTAATTTACAAGACTTGTCTATTTTAATATTAGCAAGTTCATTTAAATCTTTAAGTGCAAAATCAGGATTGAAGCCTGTAACAATAGCTTGAGGTGTTTTAGATACAGGATTTATATCATTTTGCCTTATTTCATTTTTTAAATCTTCTGTTCCTATGCAAAAAACTTCTTTATAATTATTTTCTTTTAAATATTGCGGAATAATATAAGAAACTGTATATAATTCACTTAATTCTGCATCAGTTCCCATCTTTTTAAGTTTTTCGTAAATTTGCATTCTGGATTTTGCAGAATTATTTGTTACAAACAAGATATTTTTAAACTTTTCTCTGGCTTTTTTTATAACATCATTTGCCATATAAGCTAGCTGGGAACCAAAATAAATAGTTCCATCCAAGTCAAAAACAGCAGCTTTTATATTATTAAAATTATACATCAATAAAACCGCCAGCCTCTCTTATTGAATCTTTGTATCGGGATTCCAAAATCTCTATCCGCTTGTTATCCTCTGATGAGATTGCACCATAGAAATTTTGTTTATTTTTAATCCACATCAACTCGAACCCCACAGCTTTTAATATGCCTTTATCCGCATTTTTATCGGCTAAAGCTTGTTGCGCATTGAAAATAACTTTTCTGGTTTCAAACCTTGTCAATGCACCGGTTGGAAGTTTTTTAAAAAATGGTAGCGACATTGCAGAAACTCCTCCGCCTATTACAAATTCTTTTTTGTATTGAATTGTTTTCTCAGCTATTTTTTTTGCATAATCCAGTATTATATCGTGATTAATATCATCTGCAGACATCCCTAAAGAACCTGTCATATCAGTTCTTCCCATAACAATTCCAGATAATTTTTTTAAGGACTTATCAGATAAAATCTCTTCAAGGTATTTAAAACCATAAATTGTTTCGATATTTATTAAAAATCGCATTGTTTCCGATTCTTCTTTTGGGAAGGCCATCTCTACAGCTTTTAAATATTTTTTTACTGCATAAGGAGATTCTATCATAGGTGCAACAATTGTGCTTACTCCAATTGTTCTGGCATCATACATGTCTTTAACCGCCTCACAGCCGCCAATCTTAATTGTTAAATCCAGACCGGCCTTAGTCACTACTTCTTTTAACCTTAAAGCTTCTTCCAAGCGTGTGCCTTCAGCCTCAAATTCTGCTTTTATACTGCATACGTGATGATTTTCTTTTAAATCTTTTAAAACATCTACCATTTTTAATTCTAATGAGTTCATAGAATACTCCTATTTTTAATATGGTTATATAGTTTTTCTAAGCCTTCTTTTAGTGGTGTAAATTTTACTTCGGGATAATTGCAATGCAGCAATTCATTACATCCCGTATATTCTTTATCTATGATCTTATCAACAATAATATTGCTGTTATGACCTGTATCTGTTCCGATATCATTTACACCTCGGGCAATTTCAAGTAAACTTACACTTTTATCAGGTGTTATATTGATTATTTTATCATAGGGTTCATTATTTATAAAATATTCTACAATCCTTGACATATCTTCTACAAACAGATAATCAAAAATAACATCATTATTAATTTCAATCGGCTTATTTTTTATGTTTTGAGTAATTGCATATGTAGGGAATCTGTTTTCTTTTTCGCCGTATCCGTAACAAGCAAATATATTTAACATCAATATGTCGTTTCTTCTTTTTACAATATCGGAAATTTTTAATTTAGAAAGTCCGTATAAATCTTCCGGTATAAATTCTCCAATCTCAGATTCTTTAACTCTATGTAGGCTTCTTGTTTTTCCGTACATTGCACCTGAACCAAACAGAATAATTTTTGCATCTGACCTCTTGTATTTAATTAAATTTTCTACCATTGATACGTTATACTTCAAAGTCGATTTATCATCCTCGATTCCTCTTGCTCCTCCAATTGAACCGCAATGTATGATAAAATCTACGTTGTTTTTTGAAAAATATTTTTCTACAGCTTTTGAATCCGTTAAATCGAGTTCTTTACTTCTTGGAGTTAACAAATCGTACTTATCTTTTAAATATTCTTTTAAATTACTTCCGATAAAACCGCCGGAACCGGTTAATAATATATTCATAAAATTAAAGCTCTTTCTTTATTTCGTATTCTATATTTAGTTTTTCATCTCTTACTTTATTTATAGCATAAGCACATTTTAATCCTGACGGTTTATTATCATTAATAAGGATTCTTTCTCCCATTGGAATATCACTCAAGATATAGTCATATCGAATATTATTATTCTTTAAAAAGCTTTGAAGTTCTTCTAAATATTTTCCGTCTCTTGCCGTTAAAAGAATTATTTTATCATCCTTTGAAATAGCATCAAAAAACTCAGCAGCCCCATCTAATAGCGTATCATGTCCATCTGTTAAATATCCGTTATGTTTAACAATTGTCCCGTCTACATCAAGAATCCATGTTTTTGCAAGCGGTGATAATTCTAGCATTACAATACCTCATCCAATTTTAACAGTCCGTTATAAAATGCACCGCAAATACTGTCATAATCTTCCCAAGTGTATGTTGTAAGCGATAGCCAAATTATAGCGTGGAGAAGTTTGATTTTATATTTATTTACTCCTGAAATACAATCAAAGAAAAATTCTGTCATATCTGCCCAATTATTCGGTTTTATTGCCAACTCGACATCTTTTTCTCTTATATCCAACGTAAATTTTTTACGGTTAAATTGATCATATTCTCCGTTGAGAGAGTAATATAACTTAGCCCAGTCGTAATCAGAATCGCCGTATAACTTTGTTTTACCAAAATATCCTCTCGGGTCAATCAGTATTGCTTTCATGTTAAATGTATCAAACATAATGTTTGAGAAAGTGCAATCGCCGTGAATCAAATGGAATGTTTCAGGATAAACAGATTTTACAGCCTCTTGTAACTCCTGTTCACTATAAAATATATTTTTACAATATTTTCCGTTAATTTTTATAAACTCTTTATCTGCAAAAGGTATTAAGTTTTTAACTTTATTCAGTCTGTCAAAAGTCTTAGTTACATAATTCTCTTCAACGTCTTCTTTGTTTGCAGGAATGGGTTTTTCAAGATTGTGCAATTTTATTAATGATTCAATTATTTGTACAATAATTTCTTTTTTCTGAGTTTTTGTTAAACAATCGTACTCATATATATTTTTACCCTGAACTCTTTTCATTGTTAGCGGTTTATAATTGTATATTTGAGGAATATTTTCATAACCGAGATTCTGAACGTGCTTGTACCAACCGATTTCATCAATTGCAATTTTTTCTCCCTGCTCTGTTATTCCTCGCTTGGTAACAATATCACCGTTAAAGTCGATTGAATTAAACGGTCTGCAAACCGGAGCTGTGTGATTATTATCGGAATATGATAACAATGTGCCAATCTCTTTTGTTCCGTATAAATCTATGCGTTTAAAGTTTATATCTTGAGTTTGAAGCCAACGAACAAATGCTCCTTCTTCTTCAATATTCTCCAGAACCTTTTTATTCTCAAAGATAAATAATCCAGCAACACCGTTTTCTTTTGAGGGCTCTTTTATGAATTTATTATCATCGTTATATGACCATCTGCATTCAAAATCTTTTGATATCCCGATATAATTCCCGTCATCTTTAGGAAATTCAAAATTATCCGATAATATTAAATCGCACCACATAATCATAAATGGCGCATTATCGCTAAAATCCATAATGGATTTTTTTATACCCGACATCGTTCCTTTTTTATCAGATTTTAGAATTTTATAATTGTATTCTTTCCCAAAAATATCTAAATATTTTTCCAAAACGTCTGATTTATAATCTGTAATGATTGTAAATTCTGCATCCTTAAACTTTTTAAAAGCATAGAATATAATCGGAAGATTATTAACAGGAACAAGACATTTAGGTTTATTTCTTGTTAACATCTCCAGTCTTGAGCCTCTTCCGCCTGCTTGAATAATTATATGTTTTATATCCAACTTAAAAACCTCATATTTTTACAGTTTCATCTGTTGTTTTATTTTATTTCAAAGTCAATACTGTTGTTCTGATTGTTTTCTTTTTTTAAACCTGTAATAAGCTCATAAATCCATGCCGTTACCATTCCTGTGAACCCGTTGAATAATGCACTCATCAAAACTGCAAAAACGGCTAACGGCAGGGTTGATAAAAAGAAAGTGCCGATATTGTTAAACAGATAAACGAAAAATCCCAAAGGATAAGTTTTAAATATTATTCCCAAGACAGAAGCAATAGGAGCAAGTACAATTAGGAATGCCGTAAAAGATACAATTCCTATAACAGCACCAAAAATAGCACCCTCTTGAATATTAATTATACCAATTAAATCATTTTTCTTTAAATAACATATCAATATAGCGGAAAGGAATACAAATGCCGTTAAGAAACTCACATACCCTACATACGGAATTAACGTAAATAATCCTAATGCTGCACCTGCAAGTGCGCTTAATATTGAAAGCTGCTTTAACAATATTAAATTCATCTAATATCCCTCTTCTATTTCTATAACATATTTTAAATTTGAATGAATATAAATCACTCACATATTTATTCTACTATAATTCATAAAAAGTGTCTAATATATTATATTGTCGAAGAGTGTTTTTAAAATCGAATCAGGAAAAGTCATTGCTATGCATGCCAAATAATTAAATAACCTTTCAAATAAAACGGCAATCTTGGACAAGTAAATTTTTACAGGTTACCTACTTATTTTACAATTTCCATCAAAGCTTCTACTACACTCGGATCCCACTTAACACCTGATTCCTCTTGAATAACCTTAAGAGCTTCCTCTTTTGACATAGCACTTCTATATGACCTATCGGAAGTCATGGCTGTATATGCATCTGCCACAGCAATTATTCTTGAACCAAACGGTATTGAATTTCCTTTCAATCCTTCCGGTTCTCCGCCGCCGTTCCAACGTTCACGATGATAGTGAATATATGGTATTACCTCTGACAAGAAATTAATATTCATTAACAGATTTACACCGACATTCGGATGGTTCTGTAATTTTTCCCAATCTTCTTTTGAGAGCTTGCCTTTATTGGTAAACAATGATTCAGGAAGTGTAATTTTACCAATGTTTTGCAAAAGTCCTGCGTAATATACCAAATCTGTTGTTTTTTCATTTAGGTGCAATTGCTGGCAAAGTTTTTTCGCTAAATCAGCGGTGTTTTGTGAATGTGAAACCTTATACTGTCCTTTTTCATCAACAGCTTTTGCTAATTTTTCTACAAATGCCTGTTGTTGAGTTCCTAAGTCTCCTATCAGTGCAGTTAATTCAGCTCTCAGATGCTGTAAAACTTTTTCGGATATTAAATCATCTATTACAACAAGTTCAGTATGTTCAATTATTTGCTGTAAATGCATTGATGTTCCGAATAAACATCCGATTGTTTCCACAAGTTGAGAATATGCTCGCTTTATTGTTTTTTCTTTATAGTTTTCGATAACTATTACACCAACTACATAAGCATTATTATGTATCGGAAAAACTGCCAAAGACTTAACATCGTATTCTTTTAGCTCATATTTCGGGATAAAGTTATCTATTTGAGACACATCTTTGATTTGGAATTTCTCAACCTTTTTGAATGCGTCTACTACTATGGATTTATCATTCTCTGCGTATCCAAGCTTTTTGGAATACATGTCTTCATCAAATTCTACGGAAGAACCGACAAGACCGAGAAGTTTATCTTCAATATCAAGCCCTTTTGTATACTCTTGAGTTAAATATATATGACATGCATCCACATCTAAAATTTGGGTTAACGTTTTAGCAATAGAATTATACACAACATACTCATCTTGCGAATTAAAACCTAATACACAAAGAGTATTGTCTAAAGAATAAATAGAAATCAGCTCTTTTAATTGCGATCTTAATCTTTCTTTTCTTCCTGTTGCATCTTTGCTGATTTTATTTGCTAAATCTTCGGAAATCAAATATTCAGATATAAAATCACCCATGTTGAGTGCAAATATTTCTTCCAGCGGATCTTCTTCCATATATTCAATTGTTTTGCCGAAAAGTGATGCGCCCATTTCTTCTTCTTTATCTGTCATAATATTCCTTCCTGCAAAATTATCGTTCGTCATTAAATTTCTACTTACTACATCTTCTTTTTGGTAATAAATTTTTCACCTTACATTTTATATAACGGCACATTTTTTAAAAACTTTAATGATTTTAACAAAAATTATACTTTAGTTGTAGATTTGTTATACTTTTAGAGGCGAAACGCAATAATATAGAGTGTTTTATAAGGTTTACATAACTTTATAATTTGTTACAGAAATATTTAATATAGAATATAAAATTATATATTAATACTGTTTAGTGTATAATTAAACCATTGAAATATAAAATAGTGGAGAAAATGATGAGTAAATATTTATTTGAAGTTGGTGTTGAAGAATTACCGTATAAATTTATTCCGATGGCAATTGAACAATTAAAACAAGGTTTTGATAAATTTTTAAAAGACAATAATGTAAGTTTTTCAGATATAAAAGTCATGGCTACTCCGAGAAGACTTGCTGTAATCATAGACGGGCTTTCAGCTTCACAACCCGATATTGAAAAAATAGTAAAAGGGCCTATTGCTAAAGTGGCGTTTGATGAAAATGGTAATCTTACAAAAGCAGGAGAAGGCTTTGCAAATAAAAACGGAGTTACTAAAGGTGATTTATACATAGAAGATAATTATGTACATGCCAAAATCTCTATTAAGGGTAAAAATACAAAAGATTTATTGCAAGAAAATGTTCCTGTAATCTTTTCAAAACTTCAGGGTCCACACTTTATGAGATGGGGAACAAACGAAACTAAATTTTCACGCCCTATAAGATGGGTTTTGTCAATTTTAGATTCTGAGCAGGTTCCTGTAAGAATTATCGATAAAGATTCTTCAAACATAACAAACGGCCACAGATTTTCTGCCCAAAATATTGTAATTAACAATCCGGATGAATATGTAAATAAACTACGAGATGCAAAAGTTATTGTCGATCAAGACGAACGTAAAGCAAAAATTTTGGAACTGACAAAAATAGAAGCAGACAAACTAAATGCAGAAACTAAAATTTCTGATGACTTGCTTGAAGAAGTAACATTTATTGTAGAATATCCTGTTGCAGTTACATGTGATTTCGATACAGCATACCTTACAATTCCGCAAGAAGTTGCTGTTACAGTTATGGAAACTCACCAAAGATACTTTGCATTATATGAAAAATCAGGAAAACTGATAAATAAATTTGTAACCATAACAAATTATATCGGTAATGAATTTGAAAATATTAAAGCCGGTAATTTAAGAGTTATCAAGGCAAGACTCGACGATGCGGTATTTTTCTTTAATGAAGATACAAAAAAACCTCTTGAATCTTATGTTGAAAATCTTAAGGGCATGACATTCCAAAAGGGCATGGGTTCTGTTTATGATAAGACAGAAAGAATTATTAAATTATCTGAAAATATTGCAAATGCTCTATGTGTTAATAAACCTTCAATAAAAAGAACGGCAGAGCTTTGTAAAGCAGATTTAGCAACCAATCTTGTTTTTGAATTTACCGAACTGCAAGGTTTTATTGGTGCTGATTATGCTCGGGTTTCCGGAGAAGAAAAAGGCGTTCAAGACGGTATAAGAGAACACTATTTTCCTCTTAATGCAGATTCTGAAACCGCAAAAAGCATTGAGGGGCAAATTGTAGGTATAGCCGATAAAACAGATACTATTTGTGCGGTATTTGCAGCCGGCAAAAAGCCAACAGGCTCATCAGATCCTCTTGGGGTAAGAAGAGCGGCATTAGGTATTATTAAAACAATATTAGAACATAATATTAAATTAAATTTATCTGATGTTATAGAAAAAGCTATTTCTTACTTACCTGTTCAAGCTGACGTTAAAGCTGACGTTGAAGAGTTTTTTGTTCAAAGGTTGATTATTTTCTTGAATTCGGATTATTCAAAAAATATACTGGAAGCATGCTCTGCTAATAATCCTTGCAAAGACTTCTGCGACTATGTTTTAAGAGTCAAAGCAGTAAGTAAATTAAATGATGAAAAACTTTTAGAAAATGCTAATCGTGTTTTAAGAATACTAAAAGATAACACTTCAAATAATATTAACGAAAATTTATTTATGGAACAGGCTGAAAAAGATTTGTATAGAGCAATTCAAAATGTTAATTTTACAGGTGATTATGAAAAATATCTGAATGATTTAATAACAATAAATCCTATTGTTACAAAATTCTTTGATGATGTTCTTGTAATGGATAAAGATGAAAAAATTAAAAATAATCGTCTTGCATTGCTGAATAGTTTAAAAGATAAATATATTCTTTTAACCGATTTTGCAAAACTATAAAACTGTATCAAAACAGAAAAAATCTTTTTAACATAAACCGAGAATCAGAATGTAATAATGTATTATTGTAATAATTGCTTATTCTTGGTAACATTTACTATGTGTGGAGTATTTAAATCTTTAAAAATTTGTTTGTAACAAATTGTTAAAAGAATGCTTTCATGCTAGCAAAAAAAAATTTTACACTACTTTTATTATATAGCTACCAATGGGGTTCGTATGATTCAGGAAGTAAGTCTATCAGATAGCCAAATCAGATTCAAATCAAAGTCAATAACAAGCAAACCTGAGAAAAATGAAGAATCAGAGATTTTGCCAAACACTTTGAATACAAGAATTCTGCAAAAACTCGATAAAACAGAAAGTGCCATAATTGAGTACCCTGTTAAAGGATTAAGAGGGGATGTTAATTCAGATTTTTACGAATTTCTTTCTATGGGTATTATTCCTTATTGTATAGGCAGCGGTATGTTTATAGCAATGTTTAATCTTCTGCATAAGCACTTAACACCAAAAGCATCATTAACCGGTAAAAAAATGGGGCTCGGAGTTTTATTTTACGGATTGGGTAAAACTTTATCCGGAGATTTAGTAACGCGACCTGTTAATTGGTTTACCGGAGTAGATATAGAACTTCCATACAAAAATATTTATTGCACACTTCCAACAAAACCCGGTGCAGAAGCTGATGTCGACCATAAACATCAACAGAGAAAAGTATATGACAGTATTGAATTCTTTAGAAAAGATTTAATAGAAAAACATCCTGAATATGGAAAAGCTTATTATGACAACATAGCTAAAAAGATTGGTTTAGGTGAAAATTTAAATGATTCGGTGACTGAAACTACCCCTATTATTCAAAGCATTGTTGCTTCAACAAAAACGGCGAAGAGCTTATCAACTTATGCCTGGGCGGCAGTAGGAGTAGGACTTGCCGTTCAAGATTGCTGGGCAGACTTCTTTAAAGCATTTTCTGAAAGACCCAAATATATATCAAGAGAAGGAGAAAATCTCTTCTCGAAAATGGGCGGAAAACTCAAGAATACAGGTAAAAACACATACAATTTAACAAAAACATTTGTTAAGACATTCGGCAAGGCTTGTAAAACAATGTGGACAGGCGAACCAAATAATAAGGGATTTATGAAGCATGCCGGCAAAGCGGGTATTATACTTACGGCATTATTAACACTTGCATCAACAGCTAATGTTATATACAGAGCGCGCCATATGGGCAAACTTGCAAACAAAGATTTGATTGACAAAACTGAAGAAAGTACGGTGATATAGATGGCAATTAATCCTATACAACCGAATGTGGAAATGAAAACTTATAGGGACGCTAAAACCCCTATAAAGACAAATAATCTCGTTCATCCTCTTCCGGCGGAAGGACATTTGGTTCATGATTCCCTTCTTTCTATACCAAAGTTTTGGCTCAAAGATATTGCATATGATATGAAAGCCGTAAAAGACGGTTTTGCGGGAACTGCTAAAGACCATCAAACAGGAAGATTAAATGATGTTGGTTTAAAATTAGGCGGTATCGGAATTGCTACATACCTTGCATCAAGAACTACCGACCCTAAAATGCGTATAATGGAATACTTAGGATTAGGTGCGTTTTTAACATCTATGTCTTTATATCCGATGATTGCAATCAATGCACCATCAAGAATGGTTCAAGGTTATGATATAGGTAAAGAATATATAGACGACCAAGGTCGTAAAAAATCCGTTTATCAAGACGGCAATTACATACCTATGGACTTATACAGAGGAGAGTATGTCGGTGAAAACCTTGAGATTATGGGCGATAGAATGGGAATCCCGAGAGACATTAAAAACCGTAATGAATTAATAAAAGAACAGGCAAGAAAAACCGCTATTCAAAATAATACACTATGGATGCTTGGTGCAGGATTCGCAACCCCTGTTATGACAGCTCTTATTTGCTGCGGCTTGGAGAAAGTTATTTCTCCTGTTATGGAGGCTGTAAGAAATAAAAAATTTAATTCTAAAATTAAAAATCTTCTTAAAGAAACAACAGAGATGCCTTTGGATATTAATCAAATCGGTTCCAACTCTTTAAGCAAAAAAGTAGAAAAATTCTTAACTAATTATAAAGATAAGGAATTACCAAAAGAAAAATTTGACAAGTTAGTTAAAATGTTATCAGATGAAACAGATGATAATTTAACTCAAGGTATAAAAGAAGATTTAGAGAAAGTTCTTCAATCAGATAAAAATGCATTCAAAATAGAAAACACACTGACTGACGAAATTAAAACAGTAATAAGAGAAACAGCAACAGGCAGAAATCCTGCAACAATTAATGCAGTGTTTAATCCTTCAAAAGCTGATATAGATTTGGCTCTTAAAAAAGCAGGTTCCGACGGTCAGTATATTACAGAAGAACAATTAGCGATATTCAAAACTGAACTCAAAAACATATTTAATACAAAAATTGAAGCTCAAAGCGGCAATAAAAATGCTCTTTATATGGAAGAGAATAATATAGTAGAAAGCATTATTAATTCAATAAAGCAAAAACCTTCGTCTTATGTAAGTGAGAATACTTTAAAAGATATTACAGAGCTGGCAAAAGTTTTAGGTGATTTTAAAAATAAAAATGCAGTATTGGATAAATGCAAATCATTTAAAGTTGAACATACTCCGGAAACTGTATTAGCCCGTTCATATAAAAAGTTTGAAGACGCTATTTTTGAAGCACTAAAAATAGAATACAAAGATTTAAGACAGATGAAGGAATCTGAACAATTTACAAAAGAAATTTTGGAAAAGAAAATTGAAGCTTTAGTAAACAACAAGGAAAAATATTCCAAAACGCTAGACAAACTGGTTAAGATAATGTCTGATACAGAAATAGCACTTCATGGTAACTTTAAAAATGATTCTTACCTAAAAGACTTAATTACGGCTTATGAAAACAACTATAATAATACCGCAAAACGTATTAATAATTTAGGAAATGGTAAATTTGCAAAAACAATTAATAAATTGGTTAAGGAAGATGTTAATACACTTTCAAATTCAGTAAGTTCAAGATATGATTTATTCCAAATTATAGACGGAGTAAAAGAACCTGTCTTAAAAAGTGAAGACTGGAGTATTCCTGAAGATAAAAGATTTAAAGACTTTGCAAAAATACATTCAAACGGAGTAGGATCTTCCAAAGAAATGAAAATTTCACGCCTGATTGATAGAATTCAGGGTGTAAAAAACAGTCAGTATCGTATTATACATACTCTTGATGTATACAAGAGAGAAATACCTAAAGGAGAATACGAAAAAGCATTAAATCAAACCATAAAGGATGTTTTATTAGGTGCATCGGCAGCTGACCATGCTCAAAAACTTCATACAATTAATAATCCTCAATACTATTGGGATATTATAAACAAAGGTTGGGCAAACGGTATACAAAACGAAACAAAGAAATCAATGGAAGCGTTTGATACAGATAAAAAAGGTGATATTTTAAAACGTTTTGAAGGCTACTTAGAAAAAATCAGAAGTTCAATCGGACGAAATGAAGGAGATTTTACAAAACCTGATCATAAAATATTAGGTAAATTAGATGAAGTCTTATCAAGAAAATACGCACCGAGTTCTATATCAAATTTGAAAAACTTCAACTTGGTCGCACAGAATCCGATAGATTTCTTTAAAAAGGCATCAAAAATCAGATTTGAAAATCAAAAATGGTTAAGAACCGCATCAGCAATCGGAGGGGTTGTTCTGGCAGGAACTGTACTTGCTCAATTCTGTTTCGGTAAGATTAAAAATCCGCATAATATACAAAAGCAGGTGGACAATGATAAAAATATCTAGCATAATATCTTCAAATACTATAGGAAATAACTACTACTCTACAGCATTTAAGAGTCAGTATCAGACAAATCCGTCGGCTAAAAATTCAGAAACAGGAGTAACTGATAAGTATTTGAATAACTTAGCAATGATTAATGCACCTGCAGTAAAAAAAGTTGATTCAAAAAATGTTGATTTAAGCAATTATAAAAATAATCTTCGTTCAATGATACAAAACAATGAAACAGTTATGCTTGCAATTGTTCCCAGAATATTTAATGCGCAAGATTTAAACGGTGATGATAGAATTTCGATTAAAAGCGGAGAAAGAGTCGGAACTTTTTTAAATGCAATAGAAAGATTAGATGAATTAAAAGAAGACGGAATCAATACAATTCACGTTCTTCCTATTCACCCTACCGGAAAGAAAAATGCAATGGGAACAGCAGGTTCTTTATACTCACCGCTCAAATTTATAGAAGATAACGGAGATTTGGCAATAGATCCGATTCTTATCGAAAAAGATGATCCGAGAACTCCGAATGAACAATTCAAAGCTTTTATAGATGAATGTCATAAACGTAATATCAAGGTAATGTTAGATTTACCGAGCTGCGCATCGGTTGAACTGTTTGAAAATGAACCTGAACTTATGGCATTTGGCAGGAATGGCGAAGATAAGACTCCGCAGGGCTGGGAAGATATCAGAATGTTTGAACCCTGGGCAGATGAAACGAACAGAGATTTAAATACTGCTTTATATGAAATGCACAGACAATATGTGGACGCTTGCATAGATTTGGGTATAGACGGAATTCGTGCAGATGTAGCCAGAGCAAAACCGACGGAGTTTTGGGATAAATTAATAACTTATTCTCATACAAAAGACCCTGAGTTCGGCTGGTTAGCAGAAAGTTATACATATGAATGTGCTTCACCTATGATTAACATGCCGTTTGACAGACCGGAAGACTTGTTGAAAGCAGGGTTTGATGAATATTACGGTCAATACCACATATTCCATGATTGGAGGAGCGCTTCTGAATTTAATGATTACGTTAAAATGAATTTAGATATGTCTCACAGGCTTCCGGCAGGAAAATCCGTAATCGGTTCTTTCTTGACGCATGATGATGTTTCTTCCATGCGCCATGGGGGAGAAAATTTCTGCAAAATGACAACTGTTTTACAGTCAACTCTTCCTATGTGCAATATGTATTTTGTTGACGGATTCCAAACCGGTGACTATTATGATTACAAATACAGAAATACTATAGATCCCGAAACAAGAACTGACAGAAAAGAGTCTAACGAACACAGATATAAATTAGCAATTTTTAATTTGGCAAGAAAACCGGGTGGAGATTATCCCGATATAGAACGTGTAATTAAGGGTTGCACCAAAATGCGCTCCGAGAATTTAGATGTTCTTGCAAACAGACACTCCAGTTTTATTGAGTTTAATAAACGTGAAGACAAGAATGACCAAATAATAACTTATGCAAGACACAATAACGGAAGAACTATTCTTGTTGTTGCAAATAAAAATCCAAACAGAAATGTAACAGGTATTATTGAGATTCCGGGCTTAAAGAAGGAACAAAAATTAGTTAATATGGTGCCTGAATACGGAGAAACAAGCGAATTCCAAACAGCTGATAATGAACTGAGAGTAAACCTTGCTCCATGTGACGCTTACGTTTTTGAAATTGATACTCCGAATATAGAAAAAGATTGCAAGCAAAATGCTTACAGACAGAAAGTGTAAAACTTGCCGCAAATGAAAAAAGTGTAAAATAAAATCTTCGGTAATGCATTAAAACGCTAAACTATATGTAGCAACATTGTCGTTTAAATTTTATTTCCGTACCTAACCAAACTTCTTTCTATGTATAAATGTAAATATAAATTGCATAATAAAAAGAGATTGAATTTCTTCAATCTCATATATAAGTACATATCCCAATCAACAACAATTTTATTTTTATATTTTCTCTATATCAAGTTCAACGCAATGCTCGGTGCCTGATTTGCCGTAGACAGCAATGTGGCAGAAGCTTGCTGTAATATTTGTGCTTTAATATATGCTGAAGACTCTTGAGCAACATCAGTATCACGCAATGTTGACAAAGACGATGTTATATTTCGCGATTGCGTTGTCAGTGCATCAACAGCTGATTCAATCTTGTTCTGAGCAGCACCTATATTTGTTATACGTGTTGATATGTTAGAGATTATCTTATCTATAACAGTTAATTGATCTGCTGCTTTTGAGGTAGTAGTGCTGTAATCTATAAGATTTGCTCTTGTTTGTGCATATTTTGCATCAGTTAAACCTGTAACAGCAGACGATGTCAATGTCGTTATATCAGCTTTTTTAAACAAATCTTCGCTTAAAGCTATCACGCTGTTTGTATCTTTTATACCTACCTGAAGATTTATTGCACCATTACCGTTCATTAGCTTAATATCATTATATTCTGTAGAATAAGCTATTCTGTTTATCTCTTCTACTCTTGCTGTGAATTCTGCCTTGATTGCAGCCAGAGAATCAGTTCCGTATGTTCCGTTCGCAGCTTGCTCAGTCAAATCACGCATACGCTGCAAATGACCCATAATTAATGAATAATTGTCTTCTGCTGTCTGAAGTAAATCAAGCCCCATTGTTGCATTTTCTGATGCCACATCTATTGAGCCTAATTTTGTTTTCCAAGCTTCTGCAATTGAATAACCTGCGGCATTATCTCTGGCATGATTGATTTTATAGCCTGTGGTCATTCTTTCAATTGCTGTGTTTAATGCTGAGGTAGCATCATTCAAATTATTTTGAACAATCAAAGAAGATAAGTTCGTCGTTACAGTAAGTGCCATTCCCTAACCTTTCAAACGGTATAAAATTATAAATATCCCTAATTTTCTCTTTTGTATATATTTATTAAATATATTCGTATGCACTTATTATAGATTAATTCAATAAAAAATACACCATGAGACCTTAATATTTTTACAAATATTTACATATAAATTGTGCAGCTAACTGCTTAACAGAATAAATTAGATATTAATAGATGCAACAAAATATGTTATTTGTTGTTTAATCAAAAATTATATAGGGCAGTAGCACCCTCTGTGACTCTGCTGAGGAAAAAGATTCCGGTGAACTGTTTTTCTGAGAAGGCAGAGTTCAGCAGAGGTGTTTATGTATAAAGTTTTTTGACTTTTTAGTCTCCCTCAATTTTATTGTAAAAATGATAAGAATTTTTCAACAACAGCTCTCAAGTCAATTTGGACGTACCATGAATCATCTGCTGTATTATGGGCAAAAAATAATCCTGTTTGAGATGTTTGTCCCGCAAATTCATCTCCGTTTAATACGGATTCTGTTGTTTCGTATACAAATGATGTATCAGTAAAATCGTTTGTAACTCCTTGCTCTTCCAATTCTGCTATATGTTCGGGATTGAATTGCATAAATGCTTCTTCAAAATACCATTTAGTTTCATTAATTGCATCTTGAACTTTATTAGAATTCAAATATCCTGCATTAAGGCTGTTCACAATTAATTTGAGTATATCTGAGATTTTATTTTTTATATAACCATAATTATAAATATAAGGGCCGCCTATAGATTGTATAGTGGAAAATAAATCTTCATTCGATATAAATTCAGGCGTTAAAAATGAAAACGCAGGCTCTTCAGAATTTAATAATGAATTGATATTGTATTCAACACTGTCAACTGTGAAATTATCAGCATTTTCTACATCAATATCAGGTATAGTTCTATAATTGATGTTTAAATTCAAACCAAAATATTTTAATGTTTCAAATGAAATTGTATATTTTTTATCTGAATACCAAGGATTAACAATTGTAATTGTATCATCAGTCATTGCAATAACTCCATACGCATGGCCTCTAACAAAAGAGAATTCTTTACCGTCAACAGTTGTCATTGTATAATACTGATACGTTTCTTTAGGAGTTCCCCAATCTTTGTGAGCATCCAGCGTTATGATTGTATTACCATTATTAAAATCGTCAGCAATTTCTTTAAAAGTATCATTATTTAAATTAGGATCATATATATCTGTATACGAAAGTCCTGTTAAATAGTAAACCGCTTTTTCCGAGCTTCCTCCATCAACAAAATCTCCGGATATCTTATTTTCATTGATTAACTGTTCAACGGCCAATTCTACTGCTAAAACATCATTGTCACCGCTTGAATATCCTGCACTTTGTGCTTCAACCAAGCTTTCTGCTGTTACTGTTCTCGATAAACCCAAACCTTTGAATGTAACAGTGACACTTCCATCTTCATTTTGAACGATAGCTTCTTTTAGAGCTTGTCTTCCGAATTCTGTCGCACTCATAGAGATTAAAGCTCCCAAAAGCCAGCAATCTCCTTTCTGTCCTTGTCCAAAGTCGTCAATATTACCGTCAACACCTAAGTAGTATTCTTCTTTTAGCTCGCCACTTTCAATAATTTCCTCTAAAATTACAAAAATATCCTGTTGGTTTAATTTTTCAATTGTTTCTTTTTGTAATGCTGCAGGAACAGTATTTTGAACTCCTGCTCTCTTATTCAAAAGAACTACTATGCTTCTTAACAAATCTTCTCTATCGTATTTTGAGCCTTGAAGATTGAATTGACTAACAGCTTTATCAAAGTTTTCTGCAAATTTCATAAGACCTTTGTCTTCATTTATTACATAATTACTGTGAAATAAATCACTTACTGTCATTGAATCATTATTTTTGAATAAATTTTCAACATCAATTGTATCGGCGTTTTCATAGTCATAATTTTTTGCATATAAATTTATTAAACTGTAAAATTCATCCATCCAAGAACCGTCATTACCGCTATTTAATTCCATTACTTCATGAAAGCTCAATCCCGCACCTAATGGGTTTTTTGTATACTGATTAATTTTTTCAAATAATGAACTAACGTATTTGTCTTTATTCATTCCTTCAGGAATACTATTTTCAATCATATATTTTACAAAATCAACTTCTATACCGTTCTCCCAACAATTAAGATTCGGATATATATAAGCTAGTTTTTCTGATTTATTGGATAACTTATCTACATTTGAATAAAACTCTTTTAAAACTTCTTTTAAATTAACCTCTTCACCAAGATTCATATAATTTTGTATAAAATCAAACATAAAGTTTGAATATTCTTTACTGTATCCTCTTTTTTCCGAAAATTCGGATTCTAATAGAGTTCTTAATTCATTTATATAATTTTGTGCTTCTTCTTTCGTGGTTGTATAATCAAATTCATCAGATTCGATTCTATCCAAGAATTTTTCCAAACCTGTTCTTGTATCAACAGGTGTCGGTTCGAATCCGCTTTCAATAAGGCTTCTTACTGCCGCTACAAAGTTTTTGAGATTTACTGTAATCCCGTTAACTCTGGTCATTCGATTATTAAACGGACAGATTTCTCTTGCTTTGTTTATTAGTTCAGAAAATTGTTCATCTGTGTAATTATATTCATTTTGCATTATATCCTTAAGTTCAGCAAAGAACGGTAGGAATTCCTGCATTGTTACTTCTTTGTCATTTTCATCTGTTTCATATTTATCAAATAATTTTTCAAGATTTGTTCTTGTATCTTCCGGTTCTTTATGCTCAAAATTAGCAATCAGTTCTTTTAGAGTACCGGCAAAAGTTTTAATATTTATTGTTGAACCGTATGCAAGATTAGCCGTTGATGCTTCTTTGACGGCTTTTTTAAGCAGTTCGCTTATATCTTGCTCTGTCATATTGTATTCATTTTGTAATACAGGCTTTAACTCATCCATTATTTCTTGCAGTGTTGCTACTGCATCGATACCGGCTACGTCTTTATCATATTCTTCTGTATCATATTTATCCAAAATTTTATCAGCCGGTGATTTTTCAGGTTCTTCTTTGCCTTCAATTAAATCTCTAACAACAGTTACAAATTCTTTTAAGTTTATTGTTGCTAATGTTAAACCTGAGTTTTTATTGTGGAGCGGACATTTTTCAAGAGCTTTTTGAACTATTGATTGTACTTCTTCTTTTGTATAATTATATTCGTCGCTCATTAAAACAGCTCTTAAATCTTCTAAAAACGGTATAAGCTCCGATACGATTACTTCTTTATCGTTTTCATCAGTTTGGTACTTGTCCCATAGCTTTTCAAGACCTGTTCTTGTATCTTCAGGTTCTTCAATTTCTTCAAAGCTTACTGTTTCAGAATTAAATCTGTAATTTTTGCCGTCTTTTGTATAAATTCCATCTGTTTCAGTGAATCTAAAACCTTGAGTATAGGCTTGAATTTCTTCGTATCCTTCTAATCCTTCTGCTTCACCTCCGTCATCACTTAAATAATATATTTCGGGTAATTCTACCATTTCTTGTGTAGCATCATTCCATACATAATGTCTTTGATGAGTGTAGTTACCCGCAGGCATATTCGGGTTATGCTGCTCACAATACACTCCCCTGCAATATGTTTCTCTTAAGCCCATTTCTTTGATTGCCTTTTGAAGAGCTTCCCAATTATTAACATCATCTTCCTTTAAAGAAGTTTCATAATGAAAGGGATCTTTTGTTTCTTCTGTCTCAGCATCGTTGGAGACCGAAGCAAATTCTTTTTTGTATTCAGCATCAAGCCACTTCTCAAAACGTAATTGTTTTGTTGAATCAATAACTTTTTTCCCTATAAATTTGGTTTTTTCAACAACAACTTCTTTTATCTCTTCTTTTACTTCTTCTTTAATTTTTGAAAAATCTATTTCTTCAAGTTTTTTTAATTTTGCATTACGTAAGCTAAAAAAATTCGCAGACATGGTACTCTTCCTCAATTCTTGTATTAGTGACTATTATATATTTTGACAAGTAAGGTTTGTTTTTAAATAAAAACACCTTAAAAGTCTTTTTTTGTATTCTCAGTTCCTCGTATCCCTATAACAAGATAAAGTAATTTTTTACTTTAAAATTGCTATTAAATTTACAAAACTTTACAAAAATAAAAAAGAAAGAGTTTTATAATAGTTTTTATGAAGAAAATATTTTTATATATTGTTTTGATTTTGCTTGCCTTTTCAATGATTTTACCGTTTTTTATGATGTTTCTTATATCATTAAGCGGGAATGAAAACATTTTTACAGATTATAAAAATATCAATCTTTCATTTTGCGCATATAATAATGTTTTTCATTCAATTCCTGTCATCAGATATTTTTTAAACAGTTTAATTGTCGCTCTTTCCACCACTATTGGTCAGGTTATAATCTCAGCTCTTGCCGGATATGGATTTGCACGACTCGATTTTAAAGGCAAAGATATTTTGTTTTTTATATTTATTCTTACAATGATGGTACCATCTCAGGTTAACATTGTTCCGTTATTTTATTTAATGAGCAAATTAGGCTGGATAAATACTTATCAGGCACTGATTGTTCCTGCACTATTTGGCGGATTCGGTGTATTTTTTATGCGGCAATATTTTCTGAATTTTTCAAACGAGTTGGAAGAAGCTTCCAAATTGGACGGATGCAATATTTTTCAAACTTTTTTCAAAATAGCGCTTCCTTGTGCAATACCTGCTGTTGCAACTTTAAGTATATTTACTTTTGTTTCCTCTTGGAACAGTTTTATGTGGCCTTTAATTGTTACAAACACAGAAAGCATGCGAACTCTTGCCGTCGGATTGACTATATTTAAAAGTACTTTCAGAGAAGTAACCCTCTGGGGAGAACTTATGGCATGTTCTTGTATTTGTTCAATTCCTGTAATTACAGTTTTTATTATAGGTAAAAAATATCTTATAAATAATCCGCTTGACGGAGCCGTAAAAGGTTAGAATGGTAGAAAATATACAGTACACATAAGCCATTCATATCTTATTAGGGAATTTGCGGACAGAGGTAAGTCATTATAGCGGAGAAACACAGTCAGTACATAAAGAATAAAAGACTGTGTTTTTCTAATACAGAGCAAATGAAAGACTGAATAAAGAATAAGACTTATCAAAAATTATTATATGTAAATTAGTCTATTTGTTGAGTTTTTGCTCGGATGAATGTAAAATATGTATATATCCAAGGAGATTTTATGAAAAAGATTTTTATAATATTTGCTATGTTGTTTATGATGCCTGTTTTTGCAGATACCATGCCATATTACACAAATGCAATTCCAAAAGACGCAATCGGTGTATATCAGACAGGGGAAAGTTTAACCATATATTCTGAACCTGATACAGCATCAAATATAATAAGAAGTTTTGATTTTTTATATAACAAAGAAAGTATGCAGGAAGGTATTTTTGCGGTTTTATTAAACGAGAAAAAACTCGGATTAATTTATGTTACAGACATTGGTGATGAAAATTGGGTTGAAGTTTTATATGATAAACGAACCGGTGCAAGGGGTTGGGTTCAAACAGAAGATAAATTTCAGTTTCTTCCATGGATAAATTTTTACAATATGTACGGAAGAAAATATGGTCTTAGGGTTTTAAAAGATGCACCGGATGAAGTTGACGTATTGCATGCAAAAGCTGAGGATTTGTCACAAAATGTAGCAAAAATAAATTATGCAAAGCAGATAAAATTAACCAAAGTATCCGGCAATTGGGCGCTTGTCTCGGTCTTTGATCTAGATAGAATTCCCAAAATGGGATATATAAAATGGAGAGGCAACAACGGTATCATTTACGCATTCCCAAATATAAAATAACAAATTATAAAATATAATCTCAAATAACCTCCATAACTGTTTTTTCCTTTAGAATTGCTCTATAGGACTACCTTTTTCGGCAATGTTTTAGATTAGAAAAAAACGCATAATGTTTGAGTTAGTAATTATGGGTTGAAAACCCGAAAAATAAAAATTTTCTTGAATTAAAATTCAAGAAAAAGGAGGTCTAAATGACAATTAGAAAACTTACTGTGGCAGCTGCAATTGCCGTTGGTATAGCAACGTGTTCATTTAATACGGCAAATGCGGCATGCCCTTGCGAACAACGTCCTATTGTTACGCAAACACCTTGTGCATGTGAGGACTTACCTGTAGTGACAGGTAATGCATGTCCTTGTGAAAAGGCTCCTGAGCCGACTTGCGGATGCAATGAAACTCCTCAGTGTGAGCCGGATCCTACACCATCTTGTGCTCTGTGCCCGACAACAAAAAAACTGTCCAGAGATGATATGCGTCAAGTATATTCTTATCCTAACGCAATTTATGGCACAAATAATTTCGTAGGAACATCACGTGATTCTATTTACTCTGCAGAAGGTTACGGTATAAACGGAGCAGCAATTACAAGAGGAAATGGTCTTAATGCTATGACAATGGGTACAACTGTTGCATCTGACGGTTCTGTTACCGGTGCTGCTTCGAACATTCCTTGTTTGAATGATTTGCCAAGCCATACCGGTGCCCCTATTGTAAGAGATGAAAACAATATGGACGGGGCAGGCTGCCCTATTCAAATGCACACGGCAAATTCTATTCAAGCTATTAAAAAAACCTTATCTCCTTTTGATTTAAGACCGTTTGCTAATCTTCAGGGAATGACAGGTGCTGCAGCCGGAATGTCACAAATGTTTCCGGATGTACCATCAAGCCACTGGGCAGCATGTGAAATTGACAAACTTGCAATGAATGATGTTGTTGTAGGCTACCCTGACAGACTTTATAAACCATACAGAAACATTTCACGTGCAGAATTTGCTACAATGTTAGTTAAAGGCTTCAATAAAGATATGTACTTAGGTCAAAATGAGAAGTTATTCTCTGATGTTCCGACAAACCATTGGGCAAGTTCAGCAATCACTGTTGCCGTACATAATGACTTACTTAAAGGTTATCCAAGCGGTAAATTCTTACCTAATAACAACGTAACAAGAGTTGAAGCTTTATGCGCAATGTCTAAAGCAATTCCATGTGCCGAATTAGACAAATGTAAAGCTCAAGAAATTTTATCCCGTTATTCTGACGGAAGCCAAGTTCCTGATTGGGCTATAATTCCTATTGCCAAAGCTTTAGATAAAGGTGCTCTGGAAAATTCCCCAAATCCTAAGAGAATTAATCCGTTTGCAGAAGCAACAAGAGCGGATATAGCAGCTATGTTGCAGAATGTTCGCGTTGCTGCAGGATTAGATAAAAACCCTGTTACCGCAAATAACGACTGTCCTACTTGTCCGGTAGATAAAAAAGCATTTATAGAAGACGAACAGCTTGTTCAAATTCCTACATTGAAGCTTAAATTTAAAGACCAGGTCAGTGCAAAATCATCTCACGTTGGTCAAAGATTTGCAGCAAAAACAATGGAAGACGTAACTATAAACGGTCAATTATATCCGGTAGGTTCAAACGTATACGGCAAAGTAGTAGAGGTAGTAAGACCTTCAGGATGTCAAAAGGGTGCATTAAAACTTGCATTCCAAGAAATTGAACACTGCGGTCACAGAGCAACATTACCTAAACAAATTCTGAATGCTGATATAAGCAGATCAAATACGCCAAATATAGTATCAAGAATTGTAACCGCACCGCTTACTTGGTCAGGTCAAATGCTTGGTATTGTCGGTAGAACAACCGGCGGTATGATTTCAAGCTTAGGTAACGGTTTGGAAAATATTGCATCAGGTACCGGTATTGCTCTTGGTGAAACATTCCAAGGTCAGTTGATGGGTGCTGCAAGAAGTGTTGGCGACGTAATTTATGATACTGTAAAAACTCCGGTTGACTTTGCTCGTACGGCAGTTTCCGGAACAATCGGTTTAGCTCAGGCTACAGGTGACGAAATTGGATATTTAGTTGATGCCAAAGGTCAAAAAATATCTTCTATTAACCCTCGTGAACACGTAACAATAGCATTCGGCTGTAACGGAAATAAGTACTAATTGATTTAAAAAAGATAGTATAAAATCAAATAGCAATCGGTTAATCTTAATTGTACTAAACCCGAAAGTGAAGGCAGAGCTTGCTCTGCCTTCACTTATATTGTACAATTATTGCATTGCAAAATATAAAAAAATGTAACAAAAAAAGAAAATTGATAAATTCAATGTTACATTTCTTAACAATTTGAAAGAAAAAAGGCAATTTCTAAAAAGTTAAATACTTTATATATACATAAGAGATATTTAACATAAGAGAGAGAAAAAAATTATGACAGAAAACAAAAACAGATTTACAGTAATTAGTAACGAAAAAACACTGGAAGATAATTATAAAAAAGAGCGCGTGCGATCTTATCAAACAAATCCTTTGAAGATGCAAGGACAATCTTTAAAAGAACAGTTTATGAGGTTTACAAACGGAGAGGCCGGTCGAAGATTTACTGTCGAAGACTTGCTTAGAGGGTGCTAATCGCCCAAATAAGTAAATATAACTTAAGTGTTCAACCAATAAAAGTCGTATTTACTCCCCCCCCCAAGCGGAAAAAGAGAAAAGACGTGAATGAATAAAACTCATTTACGGAGAAGAAAAGAAAAGGTTCATAACGGATAACAGGAAGTTATCCGTTTTTAGTATACAAACTAACAGAATATTATTCAGCAACTCTTATTAAACTGTTAACCGTACAATTATCAAGCTCGCTTACCACTTCTTTTATGAGTTTTTCTTGACATTTTTCTGTAATAACAACAATATCAGCAGTGTTATTTTCAGAAACTTCTTTCTGTAATATACTTGCCAGACTAATGTTTTTATTTGCGCAAATTGTACCGATTTTGGCAATAATACCAATAGCATTAGGCGCTGTAATAGAGATATAATATTTATTATAGGTATCATCTATATTAATAGGATTAGCGTTATGTTCGTGGTGGCACCTCATCATCGGTAACATATAATCTGTAGTTCCGAATTCAGCTTGTATTGCAAGGATATCACCAACAACAGAACTTGCGGTCGGGAATTCTCCTGCTCCCGGACCAGATAAAACAATATCACCAATAGGATGACCGCTTATAGCAACAGCATTTGTAACGTAATTTATATGAGCAAGCGTCATATTATCGGATACCAGCATCGGATGAACTCTTACATCTGCGTTACCATCTTTATCTATAGATGCATTAGCAATAAGTTTGATTTTGTAACCAAATTCATTTGCTTGAGCCATGTCTTCTTTTCTTATTTTGGTGATTCCTTCCCGATATACGTTTTCTAATTTAACTCGCTTTTTGAAAGCAAGAGTTGCCAGAGTTGTTATTTTATAAGCTGCATCATATCCTTCAACATCACCTGTTGGGTCTGTTTCGGCATACCCCAGTTCTTGAGCTTCTTTTAAAACATCCTCATACGAAGCACCATCAGCATCCATCTTTGTTAGGATATAGTTTGTTGTACCATTTAAAATTGCCTGAATCTTATTAATATTATTTCCTGCAAGTATTGTTTTTATTGGCATTATAATAGGAATACCACCTGCAATAGCGGCTTCATATAGGCATACTTTATTATACTCTTCCGCTAAATTAAAAAGTTCTTCTCCTTTTTTTGCAAGGAGTTCCTTGTTTGCGGTAACAATATGCTTTCCATTTTTTATCGCACAAGATATATATTCCCAAGCCGGATTCACACCTCCAATCAATTCGACAAGGACATCAATAGATGAATCGTTAACTATTTCATACGGATCGTCCGTAATTAATCCTTCCGGCGTTTGAATAGGTCGAGGCTTATTTATGTTTTTTACTGCAATTTTTACAATTTCAATATCTTTAAAATTCTGCAGAGTTTTATAAACACCTACACCTACAGTTCCAAAACCGATAATACCTATTCTCAATTTCCCCATATAAACCTCTATTCTTTCTTATATCATTATACACAATTTATTATAAACTGTAACTATTAATAGATTCAACAAACAGCATATTTTGTTGCATTTATGTAATCAATTGTTTGACATGTACAATTGTGAGGACGATTAGCGAAGGAATTCAACTTTTTATAAAATATATGATGTAAATAATTGTAAATAAATGGACATAACATGTGTATTTATTATAGAGTTATTCTATAATATTTCTATACTAAAGAGATATGTGATACGTATTAAAAGGGAGAGTTCATGTCAATTATAAATATTGGCATATATGAAAGGTTAGGGAATGGCACTTACTGTTACAACAAATTTAGCATCGCTGATTGTTCAAAATAATTTAAACGAAGCTACAACATCATTAAATACTGCAATAGAAAGAATGACAACTGGTTATAAAATTAACCATGCAAAAGATAATGCTGCAGGATATTCTATTGCCGAAGCGTGGAAAACAAAACTCGGGTCACTTGATGTCGCATCGCAAAATGCGGCAATGGGACTTGATTTACTTCAAACTGCCGAAGAAAATTACTCGTTAATAAATACTCATCTTCAACGTATGCGTGATCTTACGGAACAAGCTGCAAACGGAACGTACGGAACGGATTCTTTAGCGGCTATAAAAGCAGAAATGAAAGCCAGAGCAGAAGAAATAGCAAGAATTGCTCAAAATGCTGAATATAATGATATAAAGTTTATGACTAGCGGGCAGGCTGCAATTAATCTTCAGGTAGGTGTAAAAAGTGCAAACGGACAAATAACGCTGGCTGCGACACTTTTTGGGGATACAACATTAAAAACGATTTCAGGATATGAAGAAGCTAATGATGACGCTTTTATTACCGCTTGTACTGCAACAGCTACAGCAGCAGACCATTTAGAAAAATTTGATAATGCGATTAAAACGATATCTACTCGTATAACAAATATAGGTGCTGCACAAAACAAAGTTGAGTCTGCAATGGATGCTCTGACAACACAAACGCAGAATATAACATCTTCTTTGTCTACATTACGTGATACTGATGTTTCAAAAGAATCTTCTGCATATATTCAAGCTCAAATACTGCAGCAGGCATCCGCAACTCTTCTTTCCACTGCAAATCAAGCTCCGAGTATTGCATTAAGTTTATTGTAAGAAGAATTTAACGTTTTTCAATTTTAAATTGTTGTTGATTGGGATATGTACTTATATATGAGATTGAAGAGATTCAATCTCTTTTTATTGTTAACCCCTTAGGATACTGAAAACTCTAAAATTTGACAGAATTTTGAGATTTTTCCGCAAACACATAATAGTATAATTTGATATGTATACAACTTTTGGTTATAATAAAAGCATGAAAAGGTTTATGATATTAGCGTTTTTACTTATAGCAGGTACTGCTTGTTATGCGGATAGTCGAGGATTATCAGAGCAAGCAACAGCGTTTTATAGTGATAATAATTATGTAAAAACAATGGATTTGTTGCTACAAATAAATGAAACAAACAGGACTGCTCAAGATTGGCTCCTATTAGGCAATGTTTTAGCGGATAATAATAAGCCAGAAGACGCTGTTTATATGTATCAAAAAGCAATTGCAACCGATAAAAAATGCTATAAAGCTTATTATAATTTAGGAAATTATTATTTTGAAAAAGGCAGATATAATTTAGCAGAAGAAAATTATTTAATAGCTTCAAAAATCAAAGAAGACAATCCGTATATTTTTTACAATTTGGGGTGCGCTTATCTAAAGCTGAATAATTTATCTAAAGCAAGAGCAAATTTCAATAAAGCCATAATTTATAATTCAAATATCCCTGAATTTCACTATAATTTGGCATATGTATATAAACTCCTAGAAAAAGAGAAATTAGCAAAAACATATATTGATAATTACAATAAATTAACACAAGAGTTTTAATTATACTATTGTAAAACGGTTCTCTTTAGAAAAATGCTCGCTGCGAAGTTCGTTGATTCTTTCTCTTGCAAAAACAGCATCCTCGGAAAATTGTTTTAATTCTAAGAACTTTTTGTAATATCTTATAGCATCTTTATATTTTGCCATTTTGTCAAAACTCATGGCAATGCCTAAGTAGGCTTTATAATAGTCAGGATTCTTTTTAATTAACTGAAAGAATGTTGCGGATGCTTCCAAGTATTCGCCCATTCCCATGAGCATGGCAGCTTTATTATAATATGCTTTTAAAAATCCTGGATTCGTTTCAATAAGTTTATTATAAATCATTAATGACAAATCTGTTTCTTCTACTAATTCGTGTGCAATAGCAAGTTGTATTTGAGCTTCCAGATTTTCTCTGTTAATAATTATAGATTTTATCAAGTGCGGAATTGCATTTTCAGGATGACCATCAAGAAGATTACATACTCCAAGTTCAAAAAAGTAGTCATCATTAGAGCTATCTATTTCTACAAGTTTTGTTAATGTTTTTATTGCTTTATTATATTCTTTCAGGTATTTATAAGCCATAGCAAGACCGTAGTATGCTTTAACTTCGCTTCTGTCAAGCATAATTGCCTGTAAATATGTTTGAATAGCATCTTTATATAATTTTGCAAATCTTAAGGCATCCGCTTTTACACATAAATTGTAAGAACGTGAATTTTGCGGCAATGTGACTTTAGAAGACACTTTAGCCAAATTATCATTAACTGATACATCAATCTGCATACTTCTCTCCCTACTATATGTTAAACAATTGAGATAAAGTATGTAACGACCAAAGGATTATAATATATAGACCATTTGGTCTAAAAATTTATTTAAAATTATTCTAAAAATTCCGGTAATATTTCATTGCTAAGCATTGTGCCTTGCAGGTTAAAAGCATATCCGGAATTTGTTTTTATTATAAAGTCTTTGTATTTTTTTAGAATGTGACTATATTTAGTATCAAAATCAATATTAAAAATTTTATTTATTTTTTTTATATTAATACCTTCGGTTTTTCTGAAACCGAGAAATATTTCTTCTTCCAGTTGTTCCTGTTTATTTAAAACCCTTCCATATTCGTGGCTGAGGGGTGATTCCATATATTTTGCTATTGAAGTATAGTTTGAATATCTTATACCATTCAAATATCCATGAGCAGAAACCCCAAATCCGTAATATTCATCGTTATTCCAATATGTTAAATTATGTTTTGATTCAAAACCTTTTTTTGCAAAATTGCTTACTTCATATCTGGAAAATTCTGATTTTTCCAACAAATTATTTATAAGTAAATACATATCAGCTTGTAAGTCTTCATCCGGAATGTTACTTGGAGGGTTTTCTCCCCAGAAAGAGCCACCTTCAATTTTTAGCCCATATGTCGAGATATGCTGAATATCCATATCTAAAAATATTTCAATGTCTTTTTTCAATCCTTCTAATGTTTGATTAGGTAATCCGTATATTAGGTCCAGGCTTATATTTTTAAAACCGGCTTTTTTTGCATTTTTTACAGTTTGTATTATTGCTTTTGAGTCATGTTTTCTGCCGATTAATTTTAACAGATTATCATTGAATGTTTGTGATCCTATGCTAATTCTGTTGAACCCTATATCATTAAGGGTTTTTATATATTCATAATTCCCTTCTTCCGGATTAAGTTCAATCGTTATTTCACTGTTAAGGTCAAAATTTAATTTAGATAAGACTCTTTCCAGTAATTTAGCCGGAACTATAGAAGGTGTTCCTCCTCCAAAATACAGTGTTGATAAAAGTTCTCCTTGATAATTATTATCAATCTCTTTTATTAAAGTATAGATATATCCTTTTAACTTGTCATAAATATCGTTTTCACTTATTAAGTGAATCGGATAAGAGATAAACGAACAATAATTGCATTTTTTCCCGCTGCAAAACGGTATGTGGATATAACAAGCTTTTGGCATACACTATTCATCCAGTTTTATAAAATTAGAGTCCCATCTTAAATCAAGATATTTAATTTTTTTGTTAAGCATTTTTACTTGTGGAACAAGCGTTCTGAGTCGCTGAACTTTATCATAAACACCGGCATTGAAACTGCCAAGTCTTATATTAACAGCAGGAATCTTGACGTAAACATCTTTTGGGTCTCTATAGTCAATATATTCTACTTTTTCTCCGGATGCTTCTTCTATCATGGCGGCAAGCTTTTTCATGTTGTTAACTTTTGTTTTATCCCATGTCCGGTAATCATCTCCTAATCCGTATGTTATAATTCTAACCGTATTATATTCGGATGTTAAAGGCATATAATCCCGACCGATTAACTTTCCGTCACTCGAGAAAAACGCAATCGGCTCTACCTCTATATCAGGAGATATTGTTAACACAGGGGTTCTTTCAATAACAATAATCTTTAATCTTGCAGGAAACCAAAATCTTCTTATGTAGACATCCTGAACGGGCTCAAGCTGTTTAATACTTTCTTTTAAGTTATCTGTTTTTACTAAAAAAATAGGCTTTGTAGAAACTTGATTTCTTCTTAGAGCAGATAGAATTTTTTGTTCCGGAACAATTTTGTTGTTTACTATTTCAAAAGCGGGACTGTTTATACTGTCGAATGCATTTTTGTGCAGCCTCCATTGAGGAAGTTTTAACAGCATATAACTTAAAGTAATTAAAGCTATTAGAATAAAAAGTTTCCAAATAGCGCGCAATTGGTTTAGCCTGCGTCTGGAACGTCTGACTTGACGCTGCATTTTAGCTTGCTGCAGTCTTCTTGTCTGTCTATATTTTGGATGTCTTTCAAACTCTTCTTCTGACATTATTTATTAAGTCCTACGCTGTTAAGTATCATTAAAACAAGATGGTCATAATCTATTCCCATAACTTTTGCTTGAGCCGGTAAATCACTTGTATCAGTCATACCCGGATTAGTATTTATTTCTAAGAAATAGGGTTTATCATCTTTTACCATAAAATCAATTCTTGAAACTCCGTCGCAGCCGGCAGTTCTGTGTGCTTTAACAGATATTTCCTTTACTTTATCTGAAGCTTCTTTACTCAATCCTGTTGCAGGTACAATGAATTCTGAAAGTCCCTTTGTATATTTTGCATCAAAGTCGTACCATTCGGTTTTTGTTCGTATCTCTAAAATTTCTGTAGCAAATTCTTTACCTTTATTACCGATAACGCCAACTGTGATAAAGAATCCGTCTATAAATTCTTCTATTAAAACATCGTCATTATATTTTAGAGCTTCTTCATATGCATTTTGCAGTTCTTCAGGCTTATTAACTTTTGTCATTCCAAAACTTGAGCCTTCAGAAACAGGTTTTGTAATAAGAGGATATTGTAATCCTTTTACGGCATCTTCTACATTTTCTCCTTTGCGTACGAAAACTGATTTAATAAGCGGTATTTCTTTGCATGTAGAAAGTATTCTTTTTGTGTATTCTTTGTTCATACAAATTGCACTTGCCATAACGCCGCATCCGGTGTATGGAATTTTTAATATTTCCAGTACCCCTTGAATGCATCCGTCTTCTCCATACTTCCCATGCATTGTATTATACGCATACTCAAACCCTTGTAAATCATTTATAATATTTGGTGAAACATCTACTAATTCAGCATTCTTGTATCCTAATCTCTGTAAAGCTCCCAGTACATTTTTCCCTGAACGGAGTGATACTTCCCGTTCGGATGACATTCCTCCGCATAAAACTGCTATCTTTGACTCTCGTGGGACAATATATTCCATAATTCTTCCTCTTTTTTCGTTTTATTACCTATAAAAATAATTTCCGGTTTAAGTTCAATCGTGTATTGTTTTTTAACAGCATTATACATCATTACCATTAATGTTAAAATATCTTCTGAGGCTGCGTTACCCTTATTAATAATAAAGTTTGCATGTTTCCCCCAAACTTTTGCTTGCGGCAATTCAAATGTCTTAACTCCTGCTTTATCCAAAAGTCTGCCTGCTGAATCATTTTCAGGATTCTTAAATACGCTTCCCGCATTGGGATTCTTTAATGAAGGCTGTACATTTTTTCTGAATTCAAGGTTCCTGTCTATAAGACTGTTTATCTCTTCTTTAGAAGCTTTTTTTAACTCAAATTCTGCATGTATTAATATATATCTGCCATTTTGCAGAATAGAACTGCGATAACCAAATTCGAGCTCATCTTTTTTCTTGTATATAATTTCGTGAGTTTTTTTATCAAATAAACAGCACTGTGAAATGACATCAGATATCGTTTGACCATGAGCTCCTGCATTCATATATACCTCTCCGCCAATTGTCCCCGGAAAACCAATCATGAATTCAAGACCGCTCAACCCTGCTTCTGCCGTTTTTTGTGATAGTATAGGTCCTTTTACTCCGCAAGAAGCAAAAACTTTAGTTCCTCGTATCTCATATTGTTTTAATTCTGTTGTCAGAATAATTTCGCCATTATAACCATTAGAAGAAAATAATACATCGGAACAATTACCCAGTACCAAACAATCAGGGTGTTCTCTGAGCAGCTCCGTTAACTCGGACTGAGTCTCTGGAAAGTATATTTTACTTACAACCCCTCCTATTTTGTATGTTGTTAAATTTTTAATCTCAAAGTTTTCTTTTATTATCAACTAAAAACCTTTCTTTTAATGCAAAATTCAGCTTTTTGTTATAGTTGTTTCTCTAATTCTTTTCCTAATGTCGTTATTGTTCCGGCTCCCAGTCCTATTACAACATTGCCGGCATGAAGAGTCGGACAAAGTTTTCTCGCTACATCGCAAATACTGCCTGAATAATACTCCGAACCGTTAAGTTCACCGGAAAATATTTCAGAGTTAATACCTTCAATGGGTTCTTCTGAGGCAGAAAAAACATCTGTAACAATTACTCTTCCGGCTTCATCAAATGCTGTCTTAAATTCATTCCACAGACTTTGCAGTCTGGTATACCTATGAGGTTGAAAAACAGCGACAACATTTTCTTTTCCGAATTTTAAAGCTGCGGCATTAAGAGTTGCCTTAATTTCAGTAGGATGATGAGCATAATCATCATATACTTCTACTCCGTTATGCTCGCATATTTTCTGGAATCTTCTGCCCATACCCGTAAATCCGTAAAAATAGTCTTTTATCTCATTGATACTGATACCTGTTTCATTGAGTGCGGCTATTACAGCTAATGTATTATATATATTATGCATTCCTGATAATTTAGTTTTTATCTCGGATAATTTTTGTTCTTTATGATAAACGTTAAATACTGTATAATCTTTTGTGAAATTTATATCTTTCGCTGTATAATCAGCTTTATTCAGCCCAAATGTTACAAAATTTCCTTCCAAATTTTTAATACCGTTATTGTCATTATTAACAATAACTTTTTTGGCTTTTTTAATTGCAATATCAAAGGTTTTTAATAAGTCCGGTAAACCGTTTTTGTAAAAATCCAAATGATCTTCTTCCAAATTATTTATAACTAAAATATCAGGTGAATACTTAATAATAGTTCCGTCGCTTTCATCCAATTCTGCAACAAAGTAATTTCCTGATTTATGCTGTGCATTAGTATCTAATTCGGGAACAATCCCGCCATCAACAAAAGACGGATTTAAACCTGCCTTATCTAATACATACGAGCATAAACCGCTGGTTGTAGTTTTCCCGTGAGTACCTGAAAATCCTATAAAAATCTTTCCGTCATTTTTTGCTTGTTCGGAAATCTCTTTAAGCAAATCAGAGCGGTGGAATATTTTTAGTCCAAGCTCTTTTCCTCTTATTACTTCGGGATTATCCCTTCTGATAGCGGAACTTACTATAACAGTAGAATTTTCAGGAACATTTTGAGCGCTGTGTCCTATATTAATAGTTGCACCAAGTTCTCTTAATTTATTTACATATTTTGTTTCAATTATATCTGAGCCGGAAACCGTATGACCATCTTCCAATAAATATTTTGCAAGACCGCTCATTCCTATTCCGCCGATTGCTATAAAATGATATTTCCCCATTTACTATTCTCCAAAGTTTATAAATTAATTATATTATAAATAATACATCAATAGCAATAAATCTCGATTAAAAAATGGAAAATAATAAGCAGTTTGTCTTAGAATTAACCAGAAACGTATGCTGTAATGCTATACAGAGGCAGGAGGAAATAATATTGTTTCCCATATGTTAATTGCGCATATTAGCCTTAAAATAATACATAATGCTTCTATGTTATTGTTTATTATCTATTCCATGTTTAATTTCAATAGCATCCACACCCAGCTGATCCAATGCTTTCATCGCAAGAGATGTAGGGTCTTCTATAATTGCAAGCAATAAATCGACAGCTTCTATTTTTTTCTTATCGGATTTTTTTGCGGATATCCATGCTTTTTCTAAAACTCTTTTTGCTCTGTTTGTAAATGTTATTTCATTTTCAAAATATTCATTACCAAATCCGACAAGATTTTCAACAACAATTCTGGCATCTTTCATTGTTATTTCCAAATCATTCAACACTTCAAAAGCAATACTCGTTCCTTCCGCAATAATACCTAATAAAAACATTTCTGTTCCTACGACATTTCTTCCTATTCTTCTTGCTTCTTCTTTTGCAAGTTTCATAATAGATAATGTTTCCGGCATTTGTTTTTCTATTGGCTTTAAAATTTCATTTGATAATTTTTCTTCATTTACACCTAATGATTTAATAACATTATATGCAAGGCCTCGTTTATTTTTCAAAATACTTAATATAATATGATCAGGAGTTATTACAGATGAGCCAAGCTCTTTTGCGGTTTGTAATGCTGTATTCATAATAGCAAATGCGTTTGGGGTAAAAATGATTTTTTTCCCTTCATATTCTGCTTGTCTGGATTGCTGCTCCGATAATTTTTCTTCAAAAGTTTCAGAATTAAGACCATATTTATTGATTGTTTTTACAAGTTCAGAATCGGCATCTTCTAATATGGAAGCGACAATTTGCTCTGTTCCTAAAATTTCATATCCTTTAGCCGAAAGCTTTGATACAGCCCTGTCAAAAACTCCTGTTAGAGCTTCACCTTCGTATACTGATTCAAAACTGCTTTTCTCAATATCATCTTCTGCTTCCGGATGTTCTAAACGTTTAATTTTTCTTTGAACAAGCTTTGTAAGAATATCTCTTGCCGCATAATAATCAAAACCAAACTTATCCAATATTTTTTGAATGTTAGAATTTTTTTCTGCAATAATCGATAAAAATAAGTGTTCGAAAAGAATATTATTATTGCCTGATTTACTTGCCAAATCCAAAGTATGCTTTAATATTTCTTTGTAAGTATAACTAAAAGGTATATTTTCAGTCTGCTTGGTTGTAATGCTGACATAATTGGTAATTTCTTTTTGAATCTTCTCGGATGTAATTCCGTACATTCTGAAAATTTTAAGAGAAACACCTTTTGCTTCATTAACAAGAGCCAGTAAAAGATGCTCAACAGAAACATCTGCGCAAGACATCTCTTTTGCGATTCGCTGGCTTTCCGAAACTACATTAACAGCTCGTTCTGTAAAACGCTCAAACAAAACTATACATCCTCATCTTCATCAAATTCTTCATCTTCAAGAGTTTGAACATATTCACAAACTCTATTAAACTCATCTTCATCTTCAATGGTTCTAAAGAATCCGTTATCCTCATTTTCTTCTACATATTCCATAACCATAACTTCAGTGTCATCGTCATCTTCTCCAAGAGGAATTAGTAAGGCATATGTTTTATTTTCAAAATCAATCACATCATAAATTTCACATTTTATAATTGTGCCATCTTCCCATAAAACTTCAACGTACTGTTGTTCTGTGTTTTGTTCTTCACTCATAATTTACCGTCCTAAATATTGTTCTAGTATTACACAAGCACTTTCCATATCCACAAGTCCCTTGTTTTTCCTGAAATCGACTTTTCTTTCACGCAGTCTTCTTTCAGCTTCTTCGGATGTTAATCGCTCATCTTCTAATATTATATCAAAACCAATAATTTTTTGTGAAAAATCTATACAATCTTGTCCCTGAAAGCCAATTGAGTCATCCATGTTTTTAGGGAGTCCAACTATAATTTTTTCGACATGATTCTCTTTTGCAATTTTAGTTATTTCTTCAATTGCAGCTTTTTCCGGATGTCTTAAAACACATGAATGCGGTGTGGCTATTACGTGTAAATAATCACTTAGTGCAACTCCGATTCGCTTTGTTCCTACGTCCAACGCCATTATTTTATGCATTGCTATCAACCCATTTTGACTCTATGCTTGATATAATTAAGTCAAGCTGCAACAATTTGAAGTCCCCGTCGTTTTGTTCTTTTTTTGTTCCAAAAACATTTTTTGTATTTTTTTGATTTTTTAAAAGATATCTGCGTCCTACATAATACTCGTATATACTTTTTCTGATAATATTGGTTAAGAATTGATAGTTTGTACCTAAGGAATAAAATATTGTAGCTAATTCTATATCGCCTTTGATAAATCTAAGATATGCCGCCAAATTAAATATTACAAGTTTGTAAGCAAGTTCAGGAGCTGTGTATACTTCGTCATAATGCTCCGCTATAAATTTATCTAAATCTATATTAAAATTATTATCCTTGTATTCTTTTGACAGTTCTTTAATAAATACTGCGAATGTGTCAGACGTAATTTCATCAAAAAACCAATTCTGCACATAATCACTTAAACAAAGCTTGTCAATATCTTTTTGGTTAAGTTCTATTTTTTCTAATTCAAGCTCCGGTTTTTTGGGTTCTATATCAAGCAAAATACTTTGCCAACATATGTATTCATAAGGAATCGGTTCCCCATTTATATGTGAATTTTCTTCAGCCTGATCAAGTAAAAATTTAATTATTTCCGGTTCTACTTCGTATCGTTCCTGATAGTTATAAAATTTGTCTACAACTCTGTAAAAATCATGCTCAGACATAACATGAAAACCAAATGTATCAAGTATACCATATCTTGGGTTTATGACAATTGCCAAAAACTGCAAAGTCTTATTTGCTCTTTTTCTGGTGAATATTATTGCCATATTCCCGTGCCCGTCAGGGAAAGATACGTATGTTTTGTATGGCTTTGATTCTTTTAAAATATTATTGTAAAACTCTTTCGTATTATCAACGCGGACTCCTGACATTTTAAGCTCGGAAAGAGCCTTATTAATCCTGCTGATAAGCTTTGGCGCTGCATACTTTTTTGCATTCTCTATTGCATGATATGCAAGTTGAGACTTTGTTCTTCCCAATATTTCCAACGCTTTAAATCCGATTTCGGTGTCCATATAGTATAGAAATACGGGGATTAAAATATTTGCAAGACTGTCATATTCGTAGTCATTTTCGAGAGATTCAATTAATGTTATTTTGTCGCTGTCGGATATTGCGCTTAAAAAGTCCATAAAATCAATTTGAGCTTCAGGATTCATTATAGCTGTTTCCAACAGTTGTTTTGTTTCTTCATTGATTAATTCATTAAATTGATCAAAATATCCGCTTATAACATCATAATCAATTTTGTTGCCCAAATCTTTCAACATATTAAAAGCAATCATTTTTAGGTGATCATTGTAATCAGGTGATTTTATAATGTTCCATAATTCATTGCTTAAAACATCTTTTTCAATTAATTCGCTTAATAGCCAGCAAACCAGCATTGCTTTTTGTTCGGGAGCTGTTATAAGTTCTCTTATTAAGATGTCAAGAACTGCTTTTTTATCTTCAATATTCTTTAAATCTGTGATTAATGCAGAATCAGGTTTAACAGAAGTGGACAAAGCCGCAAGAGTTGCTAAAATTTCTGCTTTTATTTGAATTTTATTCATACAAATCCTCGAACAGTTCTAAAACGGATAATTTGATTCTAGCGTAAAACCTGAATTATGGCAAGTAGTCAGGGAAAACTGTTCTATGATTTTATTATAATATTAATAAAGTTTATTATTTTAGTTTTTGTAAAATATGTTTTTTACATTAAAATCAGGACTGAAATTTTTTTCATTATTTTCAGAAGGGTTAACTTTTGTAACATTGCTCATATCTTTTATTTGTTCAAGTTTGGTTAATTTAGATAGTTGACTTATGATTTTGTCAATTGCATCTTGCAGCTCTGCGGAGTTTTTATATTGAGCAAGTGCGGGTACTATCGCAACCTCTGTTCTTACAGTTATATTTTTTAGTGTAATATTTACTCCTTGGTCAATTGCAAATAATAAAAAGTTTTTAGCATTATTTTTCATTTGTTGAAAAGCTGCATCCAAAGATAAATGTTCAAGTTTATCCTTGCTGTTTTCCCAAGCATAAATTGCATCGGAAAGCTTTGATTTATCTGTGTTTTGAAGGAATGTTCTCAAATGTAAAGCCAAGTCTTCTTCTAAATTATCGGCATCATATGTTTTTATATACTTTTCAGCTTCTTTTGACAGTTCATTACCTAAAATTCTTCTTGCGTTATCTGATAGTGTAAATGCCGATTCCTTTATGATTCCGCTATACTCTTTATTTGCATTTTTGCTGTCGTCAATAACTTCTTGTACAATTTTTTCTACAACTCTGTTTTTGATTGCAGATTTTGTATTTTGCATTGCATATTGTTTTATCTCTATGTACTTAGCCGGTAATTTTTGTTTATACCTTTCTGCCATTTCAACTATATTACCTGTTTTCTGAAAATTTTGAATAAACATAGTTTTATATTCATCAATCATTTTTAAAACATTTTTGATGTCCTCTTCATCGTGTCCTATAAAATCTCTTATAGCTTGCTTTTTTAGGCTGTCTGTGACAGATTGAATCTCTGCTTCTTGCTGCCAGAATTCGTATTCTTGTTTGGTAACTTTTTTGTCTGCGTCTTTATCTATAGTGGATAAGTCTAATATATCAAATTGTTTTGTATTAAAAAGAGAGTTTATTTCTTCTTCGGTAATAAAACCGTCTTTATTAATATCAATTTCTTCAAAACTCATGTAGCCAACTTGTTTTGCTGTTAAAGAGCCAAATTTTACTCCTTGCATGCTATTCATATTTTCCCCTATCTGTATAAATTAATCCCTTACTTTTGCTGATTGATATTATGTATATCGGCATTTATAAAAAAAACTTTAGTCTTTTTGAAAATAAATTTACAAAAATTAACAATTTAAAGACGGAAAAAAGATATGGCTTGCATTAAAAATTTGTTTATACTAGAATGAGAGGGTCAGAAAATAACCCGCAATTGAATATTATGAGGCCGAAAAATCGGTTCTTTGTGTATGTTTTTAATTTCAATTGCCATGAAAATCGGATAAATAAACCGAAAAACAGTGTTACAAATGTTAGAAAATTAGAAAGGTATAACATGTCAGAAGAAGAAAAAATTGAAGGGTTAAATGAGACCCAAGCTGAAGAAACGGTAGAAACTGCAGAAGATACTTCCGCAGAATCTGAAGCAACAGAAGCAAACGAAGTAGAAGAAGATGTAACAGAAGAAGTTGTTACAAAGCTTCCTTCGAAAAAACAAAGAAACAAAAAGAAAAATGTAGAAACTGCAGAAGTTAAACCTGAGTCCGAATGGAAAGAACAAGTTGTTCAAATCAGTCGTGTTACAAAGGTTGTAAAAGGCGGTAAAAAATTAAGTTTCAGAGCTGTTGTTATTGTCGGTAACATGAAAGGTCAAGTAGGGGTCGGTTGTGCAAAAGCTGCTGAAGTTATTATTGCAATTCAAAAGGCTATTGCTGACGGCAGAAAGAACTTAATAACTGTTCCTATTTTTAAAACAACTATTCCGCACCCGATTGTCGGACGTTCAGGTGCAGGTAAGGTTATGTTAAGACCGGCATCTCAAGGTACAGGTATTATTGCAGGTGGTGCAGTTCGTCCTGTATTGGAACTTGCAGGTATAGAAAATATCTTAACAAAATCACAAGGTTCCAAGTCTCCTCTTAATGCAGCGTATGCTACAATGGATGCTCTTAAATCATTAAGAATGTTCAACGATGTTGCTAAAAAACGCGGCTTAACAATGTCTGAATTATTAAATTAATAAATATAAAGGAAAGTAAAAATGGCAAAAACAGCAAATAAAAAAATACAAATTAAACTTGTTAAAAGTTTAATCGGATGTTCTGAAGCTCAATGCAAAGTTGCTAAAGCTTTAGGGTTCACTAAAAAAGATCAGGTAGTAGAACATGAAGAAAGCCCTGTTATAATGGGTATGGTTAATAAGATATCACACTTGTTAGAAGTTACAAAATAACTTTTGTGATGTGATTAAGTGATTGAGTGATTAAGTGATTGAGTGAATTTTATGTTCACAATAAGTCAAGCGGCACAAAAATCATAATGATATCCACTTAATCACATGCTCACTTAATCACGCAATCACTAAAATGAAAAGGACTAGAAAAATGACAAACAAAATAGAATTAACAGATTTAAAACCTGCAGAAGGTGCTACCAAGAAAACCGTAAGAGTTGGTCGTGGTCGTTCTTCAGGATGTGGTAAAACTTCAAGCCGCGGTAATAACGGTGAAGGTCAAAGATCAGGCAGAACTTCAAAAAGAGGTTTTGAAGGCGGACAAATGCCGGCATATAGAAGACTTCCTAAATTAAAAGGCTTCCAAATCATTAATAAAATTAACTATGCAGCAATAAATGTAGGCAGATTAGAGGCTCTTAATCTAAAGGAAATTTCTCTTGAAACATTAAAAGAAGCTAAAAAAGTTCACCCATCAAGCGAAGGTTTGAGAATTTTAGGTAACGGTGAAATCAAGAAAGCTTTAACAATAAAGGCTAACTATGTAACCCCTTCTGCTAAAGAAAAAATTGAAGCAGCAGGCGGAAAGATTGAATTAGTTTAGTAAAGTGATTAAGTGGCATTGCTTTGCTAAGTGATAAAGTGACTAAGTGAATATTAAACAAGTTTATAATATAACTTATTTGTTATTGAAAATTATTTAAAACTCACTCAGTCACTGAATCACTTAATCACTTGGTCACTATGTGTACGTTTATATATAAAGAGGAATACAAAAAATGACAGGAATGAGAATGCCTACTACGGCAGATTTGATGTCAATGTGGAATGCGTCAGGGCTAAAAGAAAAATTGATTTTTACTTTTGGAATGCTTATTTTATTCCGCTTTGGGATTCATTTACCTGTGTATGGTATTAATAATACAGCATTTGCAAATCTTGCAGCGCAAAATAATCTGTTAGGATTTTTAGATTTATTTACAGGCGGAGCGTTGGGCAAGGTTTCTATTTTTGCTTTAGGAATAGGACCATACATTACATCATCAATTATTATACAGTTAATGGCAGTAATTATACCGTCATTAGAAAAGTTACAAAAAGAAGAGGGTGAAGCAGGAAGGCGCAAGTTATCTCAGTATACAAGATTATTTACTGTTGTATTGGCAGTATTTCAGGGAATAATTTTTATGAGTTATTTGGTTCATCTTCCTAATTCAATAATGCCGGGAGTAAATCATACAATGTTTTACATCTCGTCTATAGTTTCTTTGACAGCAGGATCAGTTCTTGTAATGTGGATGTCAGAGTTAATAACAGAAAGAGGTATCGGTAACGGAGGTTCTCTGATTATCTTTGTAGGTATTATATCAGGTATTCCGCTTTATTTTTCAAGAACAGCTCTTATGGTACAGCAAGAATCCGCGTTGATGTGGGGACTCGCACTGCTTATGGTTATATTTTTTGTTACAATGATATTCATTGTAATAATGCAGGAAGCTGTAAGAAAAGTTATAATAGTTAACCCTAAACGACAAGTCGGAAATAAAGTCTATGGCGGAGTTAACACATTTATTCCGTTCAAGTTAAATCCGGGCGGAGTTATGCCTATAATCTTTGCTATAGCAATACTTTTGTTCCCATCTACGGTATTAAGTTTGGTAGGGCAAGCTCATTTAACAGGTGCTGCGGAAACAGTATTTATGTATCTGAACAAAATATTTAATCCGAGCGGCATTACATATTATGCAATATACTTTTTAATGATTGTTGCATTAACATTCTTTTACGCTTCAATTATGCCTAACATGCAGCCAAAAGAAATTGCGGATAATCTTAAAAAGTACGGTTCTTCTATTCCGGGAGTTAAACCGGGAAGACCGACTGCAGAAGCATTAGATAAAATATTAACGAAAACAACATTTATAGGTGCAATAGCATTAGGATTTATTGCTCTTGTTCCTGCTTTTGCCAGTTATGCAACAAAAATCACAACATTCCAAGGTATCGGAGCAACTTCTCTGATAATCATGGTTGGTGTTGCGCTTGATTTAATTAATCAAGTAAGAACGCATCTCCTTGCAAGAAACTATGAAACTTTCTTAAAAGAGTAAGTTAGTTGTAAAAAGTAGGATATAAAGTAACACGGGGTCATGGCCCCGTGTTTTGTTTAAGTAAATAAATTTTACAAAAGCAGGTTATTTTTATTATTAGCACTTGTATTTGGAATATTTTTATGTTTATTTATAAGTATATGGGTATCCTCTTTCAACCCATCTCAAGTTAGGAGTCGCGGCTGGACTCCAAAAAGTCGAAATAAAAAGAAGGAAATTGTTATGTTAAAAATCAGATTAAAAAGATTAGGTGCTAAGAAAGCTCCGTCATACAGAGTTATCGTTATTAACTCAACTACAAAAAGAGAAGGTAAACCTATTGAAGAATTAGGTCACTATAATCCTAAAACAAAAGAAATGAAGCTAAATAAAGAATCTGCATTAGCTTGGATTTCAAAAGGTGCTCAACCTACAGATACAGTTAAATATTTGATTACTAACTGTAATGATGACGGTACATTAAATTACAAAAAATCAGAAACAGTTAAACTTTCTAAGAAAGCACAAGCAAAGAAAGCTGCTGAAGAAGAAGCTAAAAAAGCTGCTGAAGAAGCAGCAAAGGCTGAAGCTGAAAAAGCAGAAGAAGCTCCTGCTGAAGAAGCAGCTCCGGAAGCATAATTATTATATTTTAATAAAAATGCGGTTGATAAATTTTATCAACCGCATTTTTATGTTTAATTTTCCGGATAGAATTACTTATTATATTTTTTTATAAATTCTATAGCATCATCTTTTGTATTTACTTCTTGATTCAGTTGAGCTTCGTGCAGTTCTTTTACTATCTTTCCAAGTAACGGTGATTGTTTTAAATTAAGAATTTGCATAATTTCATTTCCGTCAAGAAGTTTCGGAAGAGGTTTAAGAGTTGGCTTTACTTCAAGATAAAAGTTTAAAAGCTTATTCAGCCCGTTTATATTATTTTCTGTTACTTCTTTTGTTATATCAGGACCTTGTGCAGAAAGCCTGTCAGCTTTTGCTAAAATAATATTATCAATAACATTATTTTCTATCTTTCTTATATATCTCATCATAACCTTGTTGTCTAAATTAGGAGATGATATGACATTTGAGGGATATATATGAAAACGAATCATATTAGACACATAATCAATCTGTTTATTTGAAAATTTCAATTCTTTTAATAGCGGAATTACCATTTTTTCTCCGATTATATCGTGTTTTATAAAACGATGTCGTTCTTTGCCGTTTTCTGTTTCTATAGTCCATGTTGAGTATTTCCCGATATCGTGCAAAAAGCCCGCAAGTTTTAGATAATTAATTCTCGGATAACCTCCAAAATTAACGCTGTCTAAATGCTCTTTAACTTCTTTTTCTGCATTTGCGTATTGTAGTTCTATCTGCCTTACCGTTTCTATTGAATGATATATTAAATCTAAATGGTGGTGAGAATTTTTTGGAACCTTTTTCATATCGCTTACACATGGAAATATCAGTTCTAAAAGACCGATATCAAGCATTTTATTAAGTGTATCCGATGTGTTAATTCCGCCGAATAATTTCATTATCTCATCATGTATTCTTTCTTTTGCCGGATTTACAACTAAACTGACGTGTTTTTTTAGCATAGATAATGTTTCATCTTCTATTGTAAATCCTAACGTTGCCATGAATCTGAAAGCTCTTAAAATCCGAAGAGGATCATCTATAAGATTGTTTTCTTTTATTATACGGATTTGCTTAGTTTTAATATCTTCTGTTCCGTTAGTTACATCAATAAATTTTTCATTTTTTAAATCATAAGCAATAGCATTAATAGTAAAATCTCTTCTTAATAAATCTTCTTCTATGCTTTTCCCGCACATTTCAGATATATCGAGATAATTTTCTTTATCTTTTAAAATAAGACGATAGATTTTATTTTCATTATCAAGAGTTATGAGCGTTGCATTAAGACTTTGAGCAAGTTTTTTGGAAAATTCCTCTGCACCTTTAATAGAAATATCTCTGTCTTTGATTTTCTCTATATTTATTCCCATAAGAAAATCACGAACCATACCGCCAACCAGATATCCTTCATTTATATTTTTTAATATAAAATCATCCTTGATATTCATATACTATATTCCCCAAAGCCGTAATAACAGCGGTATCTGCTTTTAATATTAAGTCCCCGAGTGAAATTACTGGCAAAGACTTTTCTTTGAATAAATTAAATTCTCTATGTGAAAAACCTCCTTCGGGTCCTATTACGACAAGAATTTTTTCTCTTTTTTTAATAGGATTTTTGCTTAGATATTGTTTAAGATTTTGCTCAGTTGAGCGTTCGCCGAATACAATAGTGCGGTCAAAATCCATATTTATAATGTTTTCTAATTTACTAACTTCAAAACAAGTTGGAATTTTTGCTCTTTCACACTGTTTTGAGGCTTCATACATAACTTTTTGCCACTTTTCTGTTTTAGATTCCGCAACTTCTTTTTTTACCGCGCAATTATCGGTTATGCAGGGATAAATACCTCTTATGCCCAACTCGGTAGCTTTTTCCATTATTGTTAATTGAGAATCACTCCTGAGCGGTGATTGGGCAAGGTATAAATCAAACTCCAAATCTCGTTTCGAGGGATAAGAGGTTTTGACTTCACAAGAGATTTCGTTATTTGTAATCTGTGTAATAACTGTTTCATATTGAATTTGTTTGTCATCAATAAGCAGGAGTTTTTCTCCGATTTTTGCCCGAAGAGAACGAGCAATGTGACGATAATTTTCCTTATCAGTTATTTTGATAAGTTTATTATTAATTATTTCATTTTCACCAATAAAAAAATGCGGCATAATTAATCCTCTTTGATAACCTCATTATATACAAAATTTAAAGAAGTATAAAATTTTTTGTAGTATTATTAAAATAATTACGGAATGAAGGAGAAAAAATGCTTAGAGGACCTTTTTTAGACAGAAATTGGATGGGAGAAAATAAAGATTACAATTCTTCAAATATTGTTATGCTCGGGCTCCCTTTTGACGGAACGGTTTCATATCGTCCGGGCTCAAGGTTTGCACCTGAACAAATAAGGCTTGCCAGCTGGGGATTAGAGGAATATTCTCCATATTTTGATAAACATTTGGAAGATTGTAATTTTCATGACGCAGGAGATTTAGAATTCCCTTTAGGGAACACAAAAGCTTCTCTGGATTTAATAGAAAAAAACGTTGAAGATATTTATAATGACGGTAAAAGGGTTTTCGGTATCGGCGGCGAGCATCTCGTAACATTACCGGAAATAAAAGCTATTTCTAAATTCTATGATAATTTAGCAATTGTTCATTTTGATGCCCATACGGATTTACGAAAAGAATATCTGGGCGAAGAGCTTTCTCATTCGGCTGTTATAAGACATTCAGGTGAAATAGTCGGTTATGAAAACTTAAAACAAATAGGTATTCGCTCCGGAATGAAAGAAGAATTTGAATTAATGAGCAAATATAATACAAGAGCATCAAAGTACGAAGATTTGGACAAATTAAGAGAAAAAAATATTTTTATAACAGTAGATTTAGATGTTCTTGATACCTCAATCATGCCCGGGACAGGAACTCCTGAAGTTGGCGGTTTAACCTTTAATGAACTTGTAGGCTGGTTTGAGTATCTTTCGGAATTCAATATTATCGGTGCCGATGTTGTTGAACTTGCACCGGATTATGATTCAAGCGGTGCATCAACTGCTGTCGCAACAAAAGTTATCAGAGAATTATTAATGATTATGTGATATTTTACTATATAACTAATAATATTAAAAAATTTTTACAAATTAAAACAACAAAAATGTTTTGATATAATTGTAATATTGGGGAGAGAAAAATGGAATTCAAATCAAAAATTAAAACAATCGAATGGGTTGATAATTATTCGAAAATGGTAGATCAGACCGTTATACCATATGAATATAAGTTTGTTAATATAACAACAGGCGAGCAAATGTTTCACGCGATAAAAGATATGATTGTAAGAGGTGCTCCCGCAATCGGTATAGCAGGGGCTCATGGTGTTGTATTATATGCTCAGGAAGCTTTGAATAACGGAATGACGAATGTAGAAGAATTCAAGAAGTGGGTAATAGAAAAAGCAGAATATATGAAAACTTCTCGTCCTACGGCAGTAAATCTTATGTGGGCTGTTGAAAAACAAATAGATGTTATAAAGAATTCTCATTCTGACGTAAAAGGCATAATAGAAAAGCTTAAACAAAACGGCATTAAACTTGAAAATGAAGATATTGAAATCAATAAAAAGATTGGAGATTACGGAGCTGAAGTGGTTCCAAAGGGTGCAACAATATTAACTCACTGCAATGCAGGAGCTCTTGCAACCGTCGGATATGGAACAGCATTAGGAGTTGTGCGTTCCGCATATGCAAAAGATAATTCTATTCAAGTTTTTGCTGATGAAACACGCCCGCGTCAACAGGGTGCAAGAATAACAACTTTTGAGCTTGCGATGGACGGAATTCCGGTAACTCTTATTACAGACGGTATGTGTTCATATTTTATGAGTAAAGGAATGATTGATATGGTTGTGGTAGGAGCGGATAGAATTGCAGCAAACGGTGACACTGCAAATAAAATCGGAACTTATACAGTTGCAATTGCTGCCAAATATCATAATGTTCCGTTTTATATAGCTGCACCGTTGTCAACTATTGATACTTCAATAAAAACAGGAAAAGAGATTCCGATAGAAGAACGTTCAAGAGAAGAAGTTACACATATTAACGGCAAAAGAATTTGTGCTGAGGGTATTAATATAATTAATCCCGGATTTGATGTAACTCCTCACGAATTAATTGCGGGTATTATTACGGAAAAGGGAATATTAAGACCTGATTATACAAAATCTATAACAGAAGCTTTTCAAAAATAGAAGGAGGATATGGTATGAAAAAATTTATGGTATCAGCATTTGTGTTATCTTTATTAGCATTATCAACTCCTGTTTACGCAGGAACACATGGGGTAAACGGAAGAGTAAGCGGACGTTCAATTTGTGCAGGTGCTTTATCACTAATCGTTTGGCCTGGAATCGGACAAGTGGTTAACGAAGAAAGTTATGAAAAAAATATTACCCATGCAATTCTTGGTCTTACAGGAATTTTCAGAATTTGGTCGTGCTATGATGCTGTCGTTGACAGACATGGCGGAGTTTGGGAAAACAGAATTTAGAATTTTTGCAGCAGGGGAATATGAATAAAATTCCCCTGTTCTTTAATATTGCAGAAGATTATTAAAGGGCAGCAGGTTGTTAGGTCTTATTTAATTATTGCCTTTTAATTAAATTATTGTATATTTTACCGGATGCAAGAATTGCATTTGCTTGAACTATTGGGTTTTCATCTTCAATGCGGTTTATTAAAGGAACTAATATTTTTTCAGGTTCTACATCCGTAAACTCACTTATTTTCACAAGACAAGAAATAACGGAGTTTCTTGTTATCCAATTAGGATTTGTTAAAGAATCAATAAGTTTATCTATTACAGAGCCTTGATAATTAGTAAGAGCCTCTATAGCAGAATTTCTTATTTTTTCATTTTCTTCACCAAGTTTTTCTATAAATATATCAATAGAGTCATTTGTATTTAAATATGAAAGTGCTGTAACAGAGGCTGCAACAATTGACGGATTCATATTTTTTGTTTTTGATTTAAATTTGTTAAATAATAATTTTTCTAAATCGCTTTTTTGAGGTTGTTTAATCTCTTTATTAACATTATCCTCTTCAACTGTTTCTCCTTCAGGTAAATTATATTCAAAACCTGCTTTTCTGATTGCAGCAGCGGCTTCTGCAAGAGTAGAAAATTCCATCACGTCATTTCCGTTTGGATGAGGAACAAGGAGTTTTACTTTATTATCGCTATTCTTGAGAGATAAAGCTCTAACATAATATAAAGCTTGTTCGCTGTCATTATTTTTTATTATTTTCTTTTTTATTGTAATTTTTTGCATAATTTTCTTTCACTTCTAATACAAACAATATTTGATTGCTTCAATCATAGATTCAGGATTTGCAACATTTTTTCCTGCTATATCAAAAGCCGTACCATGGCTTGGTGAAGTCCTTATTATATCAAGCCCGATTGTCATATTAACGGTTCTTTCTGATGCAACAGCCTTGATAGGGATTAACCCCTGATCGTGGTAACAAGAAATATAGCAGTCATAAGGAAGCTTTTGTCCATTTAAGTAATTTTGCACTCCGTTAATAAATAAAGTGTCCGCAGGAAGGGGATTTGTTATATTTATACCTCTGTTTCTGATTGCTTCTACTGCCGGCAGCATTATATTTTCTTCTTCATTACCTAATAATCCGTTTTCTCCTGCGTGAGGATTTAAAGCGCATAAAGCAAATGAAGGTTTATTAATATAAAGTTTGTTTTGAAAATAGTGTCTTAATCGTTCAACTTTTGCTATAATCAGTTCTTTTGTTAATTTTTTACTTACATCCTTTAGAGGCAAATGACGTGTTAAAAGAAGAACTCTGAAATCTTTTGAAACAAAAAGCATTTCGGCTTTTTGTCCGTCGTGTGCCAGAAATTTTTCCAGTACCTCGGTTTGCCCGCTAAATTTATGTCCGCCAAGATTCATTGCTTCTTTTGAAGTTGGTGCTGTAACAATATATTTTGGCATTATCTCACATGCTTTTTCAAGTAGTCTGAAAGAAAAATCGCCTGCCTCAGCAGAAACCTCGCCGGGGCGAACTTTAGATTTGTAATCCACTTCTACTATTTCATAATTGTTCTGTATATGACCATATGTGTTTAAAACTTTAGAATTAGAAATAATAACAATATCTCCGGAGGGAATATTGAGTGTATTAAGTGCTTTTATTGTAATTTCCGCCCCAATTCCGTTTGGATCACCGGTTGTTATTGCGATTTTATTCGAATAATTTTTCATATAAAACCTCTTGAAATCTCACAAATTAAATAATTTACAGGTATATTGTACAATAATTTTATATAAAATGTAACTTTATAATAGAATTTTCATTGTAAGGATATTTTGTCCGTCTTTATATTCATAACTAATATCATCGACAGTATTTTTTACAATAAAAATTCCTAATCCACCTTGTTCACGACTTTCAGGAGGTAATGTTACATCAGGATCGGGTTTTTCTAATGGATTGTAAGGAATCCCTTTGTCTGCAATAGTACAAATTAATTCTTTATTTCTTTTTTGTAATAATACTTTTATATAACCTTCATTATTCGGATAAGCATATGAAAAAATATTTGTATATAATTCTTCTGAAATCAAGTGCAGTTTACTTATTATATCTTGATTTAAATGCCAATTTACACAAATTTTTTCGAACCACAATAGAAAATCTTTGTAATTTTCTTTGCTTGCCGTACCATTGTATATTTCTTCCGAAACTTTTGTTCCGTTATATTTAAAAATTAACATTGTCATGTCATCACTTTGTGCGGTTCCTTGAGCAAAATCTTTAACATCCTTTCTTACATTATTAAGGATATTTTTTATGTCATCGGAATTATTTTCGTTTATTGTTTGTATAAGTTTTTCTTCTCCGTATTGTTCGTCAGAATTATTTATTGCTTCTGTTATACCGTCGGTATAAATAAATATCTCATCACCTGCGTTTAAATGCGTATTAAAAACTTTAAATTCGGATTGCTCAAAAGCACCCAGAATAATGTTTGAATCAAGTTCAAGATATTTAAAATTACCGCTGTTCTGTTTGATTAACGGAGGATTGTGACCACAGTTTATAAGATTCAGCTCTCCTGTCGTAACATCAATTATTCCTGCAAGTAATGTTATAAAAAAGCCATGTTTATTGTTTTCACAGATTTTTTTATTAATTGTTTCAATCATTTCTTGCGGCGGTAATCCTGATTGAGCAATATAATTGATAAGAGTTTTTGTTGTCATCATAAATAAAGCTGCAGGCACACCCTTTCCGGAAACATCAGCTATTAAAAACATAAAATGATTTTTATCTATAAAATAAAAATCATAAAAATCTCCGCCGACTTCTTTTGCAGGTTCCATTCCTGCAAATATATCAAATTCATTGTTCTCAGGATATGGAGGGAAAACATTCGGTAGACTCGATGCTTGAATAGATTTTGCAAGTGATAATTCCGACTCAATTCTCTGACTTTCTTTTGTAATACTTCTGATATCTTTTGCCATATTATTGAAAGTCTCTGCAAGTTTTGCAAACTCTAAAGGATTTTCCAACTTTAGCTCTGTATTAAAATTCCCTTCTCCTATTTCGTGTGCAATATCTGTCAGTTGATTAATAGGTTTATCTATATATTTTTTTAAGCCGATATATAGAAGTATTGATATAAATAAGCTTAAAAACATAAATACTGCAAATAAAATAATAACGTGCTTTATAAGATAATGGAACAATTCGTTTTTCGGAATGCATATTACCAGAATCATTCCGTTATCCAAAATTTTTACATACGGAATAAATTTTTTGTTATGGTAATCAAAATACGTAATATTTTTTAAATTATCGTTGTACCATGATAGCGTACTAAGCGGCTTCCCGAGCAAAACGGAATTGTCTGTATACGGATCTGTTGAAGCAATAACAGAATCGTGTTCCTTGTCTCCAAAAAGTACAAAACTGTTAGGGGTCGGCTTCATATTAGAAATCAAATTAATTATTGAATTTATTTCCCAATCTACGGTCGAAATCCCTACGATTTTGTCATTATCATATATTCCTGAACCTGCTGTTACCATAAGAGTATTGCTTCCCTCTTTTTCAAAATAAGGTAATGACCAGGCAACATTTTTTTCTTTAGTAACTTCCGAACTGATTTCCTTGTACCAGCTTTTGTTTAAGTAATCGTACTCATCTGTTTCAAACTCTTTATCCGGAATTATTTCGTTATTCTTATTCCGATAAACATATATACAATAATGACGCATGGTTTTATCTACAATATACGGTTCAAACCATATTCCTCCGCCCAGAGAATATTCATAGTTTTTAAAAATATTTATTGTAGTGAATAATGCCATCTTTCTGTTTTTATCGATTTTATAAAACATCTCTCCTTGCAGTGCAAGATCCTTAGCATTATTTTCTATGCGTATTATATCTTTATTAATCTTTTCGGCAAAATTTGAAATGTGATAAGAAAAAGCTTCCAGTATTAAGCTTTTTCCGTTTTGCAAATATACGTATGCAAAAAAGCTCAGCAACAAACTTAAAGTAATAAGCATTAACGCTGACGTAAGAATAATTTTTGACTTAACAGTATTAAACGACATTATGAAATACTCAAAAATTTATTAAAACCGGTCATTTTTAAAACATTTAATACAGGCTCTTGTACATTTATCAATTTCATAGAACCTTGTTTGCTCATTTGTTGATAAAGTTCAAGTAAAATTCTTAAACCTATACTGGCAATATATGTAATCTCACTGAAATCAAGAACCAACTCGTTCATGTCATCCAGTGCATCCTTAACCTTCATCCCGAATTCTGCTGAAGTATCTATATCAAGCTTTCCGGATGCCTTTACATACAAGCTTTTTTCACCCATTTGTTTTAACATTATATCCATACTCTATCACCCTTCTTCTTTCTGAATTATACAATATTAAAAATAAAAGTGCAAAATATATTTATATTAATTTTAATGAATTTAAAATGTTTATCAGTTATAATTTAATTATTATGTATAAAACGCTGACTTTTGATTTAGGAAGAGATGCCCTTCGTTATCTCGTGCGGAAATATAATATTAAAACAATGCATATTCCTTACTATCTTTGTGATGTAGTCAGACATACTTTATTTCAGGAAGGATGTAAACCGCAATTTTATCATATTGATGATAACTTTTTTCCCGCAAAAGTTTTTTCAAAAGAGGAGTTTGTCTTGTATCCTAATTATTTCGGAACTTTTACTTCAAATGTAGAAAAATTAGTAAATATGTATCCAAAGCTTATTGTAGATAATTCACACGCCTACTATGATTCTCCGAAAGGATTTGCCTGCTTTAATTCAGGGCATAAATTCGGGTTTAAAGATTCTATCTTGTATCTCAGTGATATAAACAGTAAACATTATGAAATTAATACCTTAGGAAAATCTGAAAGACAATATCACTTTTTAGAGTTATACGAGAAGTATAAAGACTCAAATATGCTTTCTTTATCGATATCTTCAGAATCAGCGCCGTTTGTTTATCCTTACCTTGCAGGAACAATAAAAGATGCTGACATTCTTGTAAAAAATTTAAAAGAAGAAGGTAAAACCATTTATCGTTATTGGAATCCATTACCCCGAGATTTTAATGAATATAAATTCTATTCAAGACTCGTTCCGATACCGGTTTTACCATAAGTTGATTAGTAGTATGTATGGGTTTGTATTTTTAGTTTGCATAACAAGAAGAAGACAAATTTGTTCTAAGCTTATTTAGTGCTCTTGCCTCAGTTTGTCTGATGCATTCTTTTGTTACACCAAATAATTTTCCGATATCTTCCAGTGTTGTCTTTGCAAAATTTTCTAAACCGAATCTCATTTTAATAACCGTTTGTTCACGTTCTTTTAATACAGAGATTACTTGTTTTAAATCTTTTTTTAGTTCTTCATACTCTATGTTTTCTTCAACTGTTGCTTGATCATCTGCTACTATTTCCGCAACGGATAATTCGCTGCCGTCTTTTCCGTCAAAACTGCCTTCGATTGATACTGAACTTGTATATGCTGATAAAAATGAATCAATCTTATCTGGTTCAATATTCATTTTTTCTGCAACTTGTTTTGTTGTTACTGTCGTGTTATATGCTTTTTCCATTTCTGCTTTAACTTTTGAAAATTTAGATAATGTTTCTTGTACATATACAGGGATTTTCATACAGTGACCTTGCTCTGAGATTGCTTTAAACATAGCTTGTTTTATCCACCATGTTGCATAAGTTGAAAATCTATATCCTAATTCAGGATTAAATTTTTCTACAGCAACCATTAATCCTAAATTTCCTTCTTGTATTAAATCAACCATAGGTAATTTTGAAACATGGATTGCTTTTCTTGCAATAGTCAAAACCAATTTTAAATTTGACTGTACTAATATTTTCTTAGCTTTTTCGTCTCCTTGTTTAGCACGAACTGCAATCTCTTTTTCTTCTTCCGCTGATAAGTTCTCAAAGTTGTTAGCTTTTCTTAAATAAGCTCCAAATTCTTCCGATAAAGATGTAATTGCAACAAAACCTTCTCTTGCAGGATTTGTAGATGTTGCTTTTTTCATTCTGATAACTTGATCTTTCATACTGTAAACT
>ODAI013189328.1_pt1 | contig 81831 bp, 71 predicted proteins | sample 1539321 | NCBI WGS metagenome assembly ODAI01 (sample SAMN02144231, study PRJEB22623) | gut metagenome | biome: sheep rumen | host: Ovis aries | place: New Zealand | reverse complement strand
GCTTAGCCTTGATATCCTCAGCCTCAGCCTTAGCTGCGCCTTCCTTGATAACCTTGGGAGCTGAATCAACGAGATCCTTAGCTTCCTTAAGTCCGAGACCTGTAGCCTCACGAACAACCATGATTACCTTAACCTTCTCTGCGCCTACCTCTGTAAGCTCTACATCAAACTCGTCCTTCTCCTCTGCTGCGCCTGCTGCTGCACCTGCACCTGCTGCTGCAACTACAAGGCCTGCTGCTGTTGATACGCCGAATTCCTCCTCGCAAGCCTTAACAAGATCGTTAAGCTCGAGTACTGTAAGTTCCTTGATAGCATCAATTATATCCTGTGTTGATAACTTTGCCATGATAATGACTCCTTTCAAATAATAAAATAAACAATTACTCTGCTGCAGGCTCTTCTGCTGCAGGTGCTGCTTCTGCTTTAGCCTCTGCTGCGGGGGCTGCTTCTGCGGCTCCGCCTTTCTCAGCAAGCTGATTCATGACGCGAGCGAAGTTGGTGATAGGCGACTGGATACTTCCAAGCAATTTTGAAAGCAGTTCCTCTCTTGAAGGTATAGATGCAATGCTCTTCATGCCGTCTGCATCATAAAATGTACCTTCTACCACACCGGCCTTGATTTCAAGTGCTTCAGCGCCCTTGGCAAACTTTGCTAATACTCTTGCGGGAGCAGTTGCGTCTGATGTAGATATTGCTACAGCGCTGGGACCCTCAAGGTAGGGGGCAAGTGACTCGAAGTCCGTACCCTTGAATGCAAAGTTCATCATTGTGTTCTTGTACACCTTGTAGTTGACACCGGCTTCTCTAAGCTCCTTACGAAGCTTGGTATCCTGCTCAACCGTAAGTCCGCGGTAGTCAACAAGTACAACTGACTGTGCGTCCTTGATAGCAGCGCTGATCTCGTCTACAATAGGCTTCTTAATCTCAACCTTTGCCATATTTTTCTCCTCCTGTTAGATTTTTCGCCGAAAGGAGCGGATATATGGTCATTAAACCATTAAAAAATCCCCGCGCCAAAAGACATGGGGATAACGTGATCTCTCGTTCCATTCCTCGGCAGGCGTCTCCGTTAGAGCTTATATAAGCTACCTGCTGTCTTCGGCATGATCGCTTGTGCGACCGAAAAGTATAATATCATGTATGGTATATATGTGTCAACATATTTTTTAGCACGCCATATGCTCCGGCATTCTCATATTCATCACACCGTATTCCGGATGGCTTCTTATCCCGTCCTTTACTTCCTCGTTACATATCCTTCGAAGTCTATATATACCTTAGGGGATATTGACTGCATATAGTTAAGGACTCTCTGCTTCTCCTCGCCTGTCAGTATATTGGTGGTACTGTTAGCCTGCAATGCCGGGATGAATCGCAGGGTGTTCGTCCTGCCCTCTAAGTCAAGTGTCACTTCGAATAATCCGGTATCCCTTGTTTTGCCATTGAACCAGTAATTGCCGAGGCTGTATATGACAGGCACATCACCTATATAATCTATCTTCTGTAATATATGCGGATGGTCTCCGATGATAAGGTCTGCGCCGGCATCCGCAAGCTTCGGTGCCAGTTCATCCTGCGCCCAGTCGGTCTGCTCCATCATCTCAGTACCCCAGTGCACATATACCACCACGTAATCGCTCTCTTCCTTGGCCTGCCGTATTACATCGAACACCTTGGAGCTGTTCCAACATCTGAATACACCTGCGGAGGTATCCGTTGCGCCCTTGGTATCGGGATAGTCAAGCTTCTCTATCTGAGTGACAGCGACTATAGCGATCTTCACATCATGTACGATAAAGTATGAGGGCTTCATGGCCTCTTCTATATTGCGTCCGGCTCCCACATATGGCATATCTGCCGATTCAAGGGTATCAAGTGTATCAAGCAGTGACACCTCGCCGTAATCATATGTGTGATTATTGGCAAGAGAGACAATATCCACTCCCATATCGTCAAGATATCTTACGGTATCGGGCTGTGCCCTTAGCGTATACTGCTTATTCTCCGTGGGCGTACCGCGCGTACTGTATGTGAACTCGTTATTCACCATGAATATATCGGCTTCCCGCATGATATCAAGCGTCTCTTCGTTAAAGGCCGCATCTATCTCTCCGCCTCGAAGCCTTAGGCTGCCCATATTGTCATAGCCGTCGGCAAAGCTTATATCTCCGGCAAAAAGCATGCTTATCTCGTCTGCATATGCCGCATCCTTACCATATATACGGTTCTGTCTGCAAAGCTGCTCATCCGCAAGGAGCGCACCATAGCGGCTTCCGTCATCGGAAGTTCCTTCATCCTGTACCTGTCCTGAAGTATCTCTGTCGGTCTGATCCTGTTCGGTGATATCATAGACCTTTGCCGTCACTATCCCGCCATTCTTACCCGTACCGTTTCCGCCTGTCTTATCATCCGTCAGCCCCTTGTCCTTAAGAGCCAGTGTAAGCAATGCTCCCGTTCCTATCGCAAGCGTGATGACAAGAGTGATGATAAAGGGTTTTATCGCACTTCTCTTATCAGCGACATTACGTTTCTTCCTATTATAATTATCTACATATTGCGCTTGGTTCTTTTTTGATTTCATATATATAGTATATTACAACCCTAATGCTTTGTTGTCAAAAACTCAAAAAGACCGATACGTTCATCAACGCATCGGTCTTTTGTGAGCATATGTCATCCCGGTATGCCAAAGCATCCGGAAGTCTTAATCTTAATCCCAGTCTTAGTACTTAGCCGTAGATATCTTCACGCCGGGGCCCATTGTGCAAGCAAGTGTAATGCTCTTTAAGTACTGACCCTTAAGTGCTGAGGGCTTAGCCTTAAGTATTGCTGACATAAGTGCCTCATAGTTCTGTGCAAGCTGCTCCTCTGTGAAGGAAGCCTTACCTACAGGTACATGTATGATGTTAGCCTTGTCAAGTCTGTACTCGATCTTACCGGCCTTGATATCCTCAACAGCCTTAGTCACGTCCATTGTAACCGTTCCTGCCTTGGGGTTGGGCATAAGTCCCTTAGGTCCGAGCACCTTACCGAGACGACCTACGACACCCATCATGTCGGGTGTGGCAACAACTACGTCGAAATCAAACCATCCATCATTCTGGATCTTGGGGATGAGTTCCTCTCCGCCTACGTAATCGGCTCCTGCTGCCTGTGCCTCATCGAGCTTTGTTCCCTTGGCGAATACAAGGACTCTTACAGTCTTACCTGTTCCGTTGGGAAGAACAACAGCGCCACGAATCTGCTGATCTGCGTGACGACCGTCACAACCTGTACGGATGTGAAGTTCTACCGTCTCATCGAACTTGGCTGTAGCTGTCTTCTTAACTATGCTGATAGCCTCTGCGGGCTCATACTGTACTGCGCGATCTACTGCCTTGGCAGCTTCGCTATACTTCTTACCATGCTTCATCTGTTAATCCTCCGTATTAGTCCTCAACCGTTATTCCCATACTTCTGGCCGTACCTGCTATCATACTCATAGCTGCTTCTATTGATGCGGCATTTAAGTCAGGCATCTTAAGCTCTGCTATCTCTCTTACCTTATCCTTAGAGATGGTAGCTACCTTAGTCTTGTTCGGTACACCCGAACCTGACTTGATATTGCAGGCCTTCTTAAGAAGAACGGCTGCGGGCGGAGTCTTGGTGATGAAGCTGAAGCTTCTGTCAGCATAGACTGTGATAACAACAGGGATGATCATATCACCCTTATCTGCTGTCACTGCGTTGAACTGCTTGGTGAATTCTACGATGTTGACACCGTGCTGACCAAGTGCGGGTCCAACCGGGGGTGCCGGTGTTGCCTTGCCGGCGGGAATCTGCAACTTAATGTAACCTTCTACTTTTTTTGCCATGATTGGCTCCTCCTATAATAATAGATTGTGGTACGGGTTATAGGTGCCCTTCCACTGATTTATGTATAGAAAATGAAGGCTCTTGACTCTCCAAGGCCCCGGGTCGCACTCGCACATGGCGCTCGTAACGCTCCCATTTGATGTCCACCGGACATCAAATCATCTTTCTAACTTCTTCAAACCCGATCTCGACCGGAGTCTCACGACCGAACAGCTCTACATTGATGGTAGCAGTCTGCTTACCGTGATCGATACGCTGAACCACACCGATAGTATCCTTCCAGGGGCCTGCCACAACCACGATGGAATCACCTTCCTCGAAGTCAATGGTGACATTCTCCGTCTTGATACCGAGAGGCTTCATCTCAGCATCCGATAATGGTACAGGCTTGCTTCCGGGACCAACGAATCCCGTAACTCCTCTTGTGTTCCTCACTACATACCATGTGTCATCATTCATTATCATGTTGATGAGCACATAGCCGGGGAACATCTTCTTCTGTACCGTCTTACGTGCACCGTTCTTGACTTCCACCACATCCTGCATAGGCACACGAACCTCAAGTATCTGCTCTTCAAGTCCGCGATTGGCAATGGTCTTGTCCAGATCGGCCTTAACTTTATTCTCATACCCTGAATATGTATGAGCAACATACCAATTAGCTTCTGACATTTTTCACCCTCACATAGTAGAAAGTAGATTAACTCCATACTGCAGAGCAGTATCAAGTAACGAAATTATCACACCGACCACCACCGTAACTGCGATGACAGCTATGGTCTGCTTGGTGAGCTGGTCCTTGGCGGGCCATATTATCTTATTCCACTCGGCCTTAACACCATCAAAAAAGCTAACCTTGTTCTCTTTAGCGGAATCTGCCATTACTTTGTCTCCTTATGTAAGGTATGAGCCTTACAGAATCTGCAATACTTCTTAGTCTCCATTCTGTCGGGATGTGTCTTCTTATCCTTCGTAGTATTGTAATTGCGCTGCTTGCACTCTGTGCATGCTAATGTGATCTTAGTACGCATATCTCTTTCATCCTTTCATATAACTGCAACCCTGCGCTGAAAAAAATACAGCACAAAAAAAAGACGTTACGTCTTGCCTGTACACTATACCATAGTGTTACTGCCTCGTCAACATCTTTTTTTAACAATACGAATTGAACATAAGTCCCGCATATGCGCTTGATGTGTAGGGATTCGAGAAGGTCTTGCCGGGATTCTTGTACTCTACCACCGTCTTATCCACGTAGGATATGGGATTAAGCGATACCTGTCTTGACTTGCGCATCATGGCATTCGAGAATTCCTTAAGGGTATTGACATTGTCACCCGCATCTTCCGACAGGATAGCGTTGCTTAGCTTATCCTTATCTATACTCATGGTACCGTCTTCTCCGAGAGTGATACCCATCTTATCCATACCGGCGCTGTATAATCCGGCTATACTGTACATCTCGGCAGACAGTGCGCTCGAACGTGCCATGGTGCCACTGTAGGCCGCCATCTTCTCCATGAACTGATTATACCCGCCTATAAGATTGCTTATATTCTCAACAGCCGCTTCCGTATCGGGCTTAACTCCTATGGTCGCCCCGATTCCTTCAGCCGGGCTTACGCCGTTAAGTGTGACTTCATAGTTCTTCTCCAATATGAAGGTATTGGAAGAAGCCTCTGCCTCTGTGCCGTTGACAAAGAAGTGTGCATTGGATGCTTCTCTAGCCACATAATCTATGCCGAAGTACTCTACCGAGCCCGTTCCTATGGCTCTGTCCGTAGGATCTGATATATTGAAGACTCTGCTGTTCTCACCGTAATGTATGCCCACCTGTGCAGACTCAATGCGAAGACTGGCATTGCCCTCACCGTCTTCATCCACATTGGATACCAGATGTATGCCCGAATTATTGATGAGTCGGCTTAATCTGTTCTGTATGTCGAAGTTGGTATCATCCTCCCTGATGGTGTACTGGAACTCATATCCCTGACCGTTCACGGTCATATCGAAGGTATAATCACCCGGCGCAATATCCAGTCTGTCCTTCGGAAGATACTTACCCATATTGACCTGTGCTGATGCAAGGGACTGAACCTCAATATCATATGCCGGAACCTCCTTATTGATATAGCTGACAGATCCGTCTGCTCCCACCTCGGTATCCATAGTGAGGCCGGAATTCTCATCACCCACATACTTTGCCGAGGCGATGCTTTCATCAGACGAATAGGCTATTTTGCCATCGATATTGCCGTTACCTGCATTGCCCACTACGGACATAATGGTATTCTGCAATATCCTTGACTCTTCTTTTAATCCAATTATGAATTCACGGGATTCCGGAGATGACTCGATCTTATACAGAGGAGCATCCTTATTGACCTTCACCATCGAATTGGTGATACCCTTAAGCTCGCTACGCTTATGAGTGTCGTACCGGGTATCGCTCTTCTTAGGTGCATATGTAGTTAGATACTGATTATATACAGTGTTAAGTGCTGCTGAATATGCCATACCCTGCTCCTCCTTTCTTCCTTGATCAGAGTCATACCATCCTTGTATGAGCAATCGGTCATATTCTCATATGTAGTACTAAAGTATCAGATACCATTCTCATGGTACAATACATTATAGTACAATCATACCTTAACACCTAAATGTCAAGCCTGTCAACACTTTTTCAACAAAAAAACCGTATTTTCAAAAGTTCCACAAACGCAGTAAATTCGCACAATTATGTGCAATTCTACATATTGTGTCCCATCCTGATATACGGTATATATATAGTCATTATCAGCTTATCTTCCTCAGCATACAGGGTTCATATACAACCACGGAAGCTTGTCTGCATTCGCATACGGGGCATATATACACCGTATGCGTGACTGATACATAAGCCGTCAGCTTGTTCCGAGTACCGGGAAGGCTTCGAGGACATAGACGGTTCTGGGCGGTATCGTGAATGAACCTCCAAGCTCCACCTTATCCTGTACGACGCTCATCTCCCTGAAAGTATCTATCATAAGGTAGAAGTGCATACCCTCCGGTGCAGCGGGAAGCGTCACCGTCTGCTCCTCCCAGTATGCATTGATCGCCACATAGACAAGCTCATCCCTGCCGTTTTTTGACTTGCCGGCATACATGATGCCTACATAGTGATGATTACCGTTATAGTCCGTCCAGAAGGGCTGTAATCCGTGCTGGGATATGCAGGGATAATTCATGGAGCATTTCTCGGTATCAAGCCTTATGACTCTGTGTTGCTTGCGATACCAGATCATATACTGGGCGAAGGTGAAGAGCGTATGATTCCTCTCAAGTCTGCTCCAGTCAAGCCATGAGATTATATTGTCCTGACAATAGGCGTTGTTATTGCCGAACTGCGTATTGCCGAATTCATCTCCGGCAAGGAACATGGGGATACCGCGGCTTAGCATAAGAGTCACGAAGGCATTCCTTATAAGCCTCCTTCTTAACACCATGACTTCCTCATTATCTGTCTCGCCCTCATATCCGCAGTTCCAACTGTAATTGTCATTGGAGCCGTCCGTATTGTTCCATCCATTGTCCTCGTTGTGCTTATAATTATATGTATAGAGATCCTTCATGGTGAAGCCGTCATGACAGGTGATGAAGTTCACCGATGCGAAATGTCCTCTCGCATTGCCACCATAGATATCAGGCGAGCCGGATATACGGTTGGCCGCAGCCTGCTCCATATGGTCGTCGCCCTTAAGGAAGGCTCTCACATCATCCCTGTACTTACCGTTCCACTCCATCCAGCGGTTCCACGAAGGGAAGCTTCCGACCTGATACATTCCGCCCGCATCCCATGCTTCCGCAATAAGCTTCACATTACCCAGTATGGGGTCGAAGGCAAGAAGCTCTAATAACGGCGGCTTGCTTAAGGGTGCTCCGTCCTCATTACGACCGAGTATGGAAGCTAAGTCGAACCTGAAGCCGTCTATGCGGTATGCAATCACCCAGTGACGCAGACAGTCCAGTATGAACTGTCTCACTATGGGGTGATTACAGTTAAGTGTATTGCCGCAGCCTGAGAAGTTATAATAGTAGCCTTCGGGTGTGAGCATATAGTAGATATTGTTATCCATACCCTTAAAGGAGAATATGGGGCCGTGTTCGTTGCCCTCTGCGGTATGATTGAATACAACATCCAGATATACCTCTATGCCGTTCTCCTTAAGGAGCTTGATAAGCCTCTTAAGCTCGTTGCCCTCTCTGTTGTATTCGGGCTTGGAGCTGTAGGCAGTATTGGGCGAGAAGTAATTGACCGTATTATATCCCCAGTAGTCAAGTAACTGGTTGCCGTTATATTCCCTTGCATCATGCATCTCATCGAACTCGAATATGGGCATGAGCTCTATCGCCGTGATCCCCAGTTCCTTAAGATAGGGTATCTTCTGCCTGATGCCGTCGAAAGTTCCCGGAAAGTCCACTCCCGAAGAAGGGTCCTTGGTGAAGCCTCTTACATGCATCTCATAGATTATCACATCCTCTATGGGAGTATGGAGCTGCTTGGTATCGCCCCAGTCGAAATCGTCTCTTACGACTCTGCCTCTGTAGCCGGAGTATTCGGGAGCCGTACCTTCCAGCCCCCATTCTCTCAGACCCGCAACAGCCTTGGCATAAGGATCAAGGAGGATATTGTCCTTATTAAAGAGAAGTCCTCTTCTAACGTCATAAGGGCCGTCCATCCTGTATGCATACTCAAGATTCTCCTGCTCCACGCCGAATACTATGATGGAATAGCAGTTGCCTATTCTGTAATTGTCCGGGAAAGGAATGACTACGAAGGGGTCCACCGCCTTACGCTTAAAAAGCAGCAGCTCGCAGCTTGTAGCCTGATTGGAATGAATAGTGAAGTTGATACCTCCGGGGATCACCGTGGCCCCATTGATCTCATAGAATCCCGGTCTTACCTCGAAGCCTCCTATCATATCCATTGGCACGAAATTGATGTGTTGATTGCCGATACCGCTTACATTATCGACATCCGCATGGTGTCTGACCTCGTATCTGTCCGTTAGCATATTATATCCCTACCTCTATACGTATTGGTCATCCTACTTAAGCTCCTCCCTTACCTTATCAAGAGCGGCTTCAATGACCTTATCCATATCATAATATCTGTACTGTCCGAGTCTTCCCCCGAATATCACATTACGTTCTTCGCCCGCAAGCTTAAGGTACTCCTCATAGAGCCTGCTGTTTTTCTCATCATTGACAGGATAATAGGGCTCATCTCCTGCCTTGTACTCCTTCGGATACTCATAGGTTATGACAGTACCCGGACAATTGGTGTATTCAAAATGCTTATGCTCTATCACCCTTGTATAAGGCACCTCATATTCCGTATAGTTGACTACGGCGTTGCCCTGATAATTATCCACATCGTCAAGCCTCTTCTCTTCAAAACGAAGGGTTCTGTATTCCAGCCTTCCAAGCCTATGACCGAAGTACTCATCTATCATACCCGTGTATACCACGCGGTCATAGCTATCCTCTGCCCTGCCGTCGGCCTCCATCTCCTTAAGCTTAGCGTAAGACAGGCCAAGCCGCACCTCAACGCCATCAAGCAGTCTCTCTATCATGGCGGTATAGCCTCCTATGGGTATACCCTGATATCTGTCATTGAAGTAGTTATTATCATATGTGAACCTTACGGGAAGCCTCTTGATGATAAAAGCCGGAAGCTCCTTACACTCTCTTCCCCACTGCTTGCCCGTATAGCCCTTAATAAGCTTCTCATATATATCCCTGCCCACAAGATTAAGAGCCTGCTCTTCCAGATTGCGCGGTTCATCCGTCCTTGCTCCCGCTATCTGTTCATCAAGCTTAGCCCTTGCCTCGCCGGGTGTCTTCACACCCCAGAGTGCATGGAAGGTATTCATATTAAAGGGAAGATTGTACAGCTCATCCTTATACACCGCTACGGGAGAATTCACGTAGTTATTGAACTCTGCGAACTGTCCTACATAGTCCCATACCTCCTTATTGCTCGTATGGAAGATATGTGCTCCGTACTTATGTACGTTGATACCCGATACATTCTCAGTATATATATTACCGCCGACATGCTCCCTCTTATCTATAATAAGACAGCTTCTTCCGGCCTTCTTAAGCTCGTGCGCGAATACCGCTCCGTACAGACCCGCACCGACTATCAGATAATCATATCTCATCTATTCCTGCTCCTTAAGATCAGTCTTATCCGGTCCTGCGCAGAAGTCCAGACCTCTGTTAAGAAGTCCCGACAGATATGAGAATGCGCTGTTGCTCATGATAAGGCCCTTACATCTGGTCATAAGCTGTAAGTCTACATAGCTGTCCTTGCCGAAGTTACCTGACACATATGTCACCTTGGGTGCGAACTGCAATCCCAGCTCTCCGGAATGCTGATTACACCAGTACAGATCATCCGAGAATACGAATATCTCATAATCCTTGCGATATACATTCAGCCTCTCAACGGCTTCCCTGTAGAAGTTAGCCTCCAGATTGATGCCCAGATCCAGATAATCTCCTCGCCTTATATGCATGGCAACCGCATATGTATTCTCGATCTCATCCATATACTTCTTGGCCTGAGCTGATTTAAGCTCAGGGAACTTAAGCTCTTCTATGAATATATCCTTATGCAGATCGAACCAGTTCTCATCCACCCAGTTGCCGTGATAATATACATTGTCCGCATTGATATTGAGTATGTCGGGATAGAACGGTCCCACGGGTGTCATCCTGAATATCTCTCCCGAAAAGGGATTGGTCATGGTATAATCATCCGTCTCGGCATACATCACTATATCCTCACCGCACTGTAGGAATATCTCCGGTATACTTATACCCTGCTTCTTAAGCTCTACATATTCCTTCCATATATCCGGTTCAAAGCTCTGGCTTAAGAGTCTTGGCTTAACGCCGAATACCTTCTCAAGCTCGTATCCGTTATGTACATTGCCTGCAAAATAAGCCGAATCATCCAGATACCATTTATGTGACGTATCCGCCATCTCCCCGCAGCGCATAAAGATGTACTGGAATACCTGACTGGCTAACCCTCCGCTTAACTGTTGTATCTTCATATCTTACTCCATTCCGGGCTTCCCTGCCCTAACCCTTTAACCCTCTTACTCTGTTACTTATCCGACATTGCTTGTCACTTCTTCTTATCCATGAACTGCGGTGTCACGGCATTAAGCTTATTGGACACCTTGTAGTAATCATACGCCGCCGTGGATGCTCGTCTCTGATCCTGTAAGCTCTTCTTCTCGAAGGCGAACCTTTTCTCCATCTCGGCTTTATTGCGCGCCTCCGTAGCTTCTATAGAAGCGCTGAGTTCCATTACCGTCCTTATCTTGTCCTGTATGGAACGTATAATATCCTTATGCTCATCCTTATGCTCATTAAGCTGTGCCTTGATATTGTCATACAGCGCCTCGAAGCCTTCATCCAGCTTGATAAGTTCGGTTATGAGAGCATCCTTCTCGTCCATATTGGCATCTATAACCTCAAGCTCAGCCTTGTCCTTAATAAGATCACTCTGTTCATTGCTCTTCTTCTCTATCTGCTGCAATATTTCAGTCTTTTTATCAAGACTCTCCATCAGTATCTTAAGATATTTTTCAAGCATTTATATCTCCTTTTCAACCCCGGATCATAGTGTTTTAAGCTATATATAGAATACCACATATTTGCCCGACAGCATAGACGTTAATTTCCCGAAGCCCCCATATAACGCAAAAGGACCTGCCCTGTATGGCAGATCCCTTTGAAAAAATTTATTAAGCTGAATTCTGTTATCTTACCTTGTTCTGCTTCATGACCTCTACCCATGTATCTCTCATGGAACGAAGGTGCGTAAGGACTTCCTTAAGTATCTCCTCATCCTTATGCAGATTGGCCTCAAGCAATCTCTGAAGGAGATATACATACACCCTGTCGAAATCCTCCGCTACCGGATACTTACGGTCCAAGGTACTCCTGAACTCCTCTATGATACGCTGAACCCTGACTATATTGCTGTGAGCCTTCTGTATATCCTTCTGCTCTATGCCCATTATCGCTATATTACAGAACTTAATCGCTCCGTCATATAACATGAGTGTAAGCTCAGCGGGTGATGCTGTCAGTATCTTACTGTTATTGTATTGTGCGTATGCGTTAGGGAGTGCCATACTCCTGTTACCTCCGTGTATCCTGTGTATCTCATATAGCTTATGTATATCATTGATCTACATTCAGTATATGTATTATAACCCATTCCGCTTTAATTGGCTACTCAATTAATTGCCGAACAGACCGCCGAGTGCCGACTCCTGACTCTGAAGCTTGGCCATAGCCTTCTCCATACGGGTGAACTTGTTGTAGTAGAAGTCCTCCCATGTGGTGATCTTCTCTTCCTGCTTGCTTATCTTGGTCGTGAAGTCATCATACTCAGTCTTAAGAGCCTTGTCATTATATACGGTGAAAGCCGAGCTGTAATCCGTACGTGCCATGAGTCCGTCAAGTCTGCTGTATAAGTTCTTGGCAAGTCCCGTGAAGAACTCCGTTACCTTATCCGGATCGGATGCTATCATAGCCTTAAGCTTATCGGTATTACCCGATGTGCTCTCATCATCCGCATCACCGTCTATGTGGAATGCGCTCTTCTCATTATCGGGTGCGGCAAAATACCCAAGAGTATTGATACCCAAGTCGCTAAGGTGCATCTTCTTGCCGTCAGCCATCTCGACGCCCGCAAGCATGATCTCCTTCATGGCACTTGCCACATTACCGAGGGTAGAATCCTTACGCAAGAGTGCTGACTTGATCTTATCCTCCCACTCCTTGACATCATCCTCATTCATGGCTTCCTTCTCTTCATCCGAAAGCATCTTATACTTGCTGGCACTCTCGGCATTATAGAGCTTATCCATCTCATTAATGAGTGAATTGTACTCCTTTAAGAAGTTCTTGATCTTATCATATATACCATCGGTATCCTGAGTCGTGGTAAGTGTGATCTCATCCGAGGTCATATTATTAAGCGTAATTGTAAGGTCATTGATCTCGAAAGTATTGGAAGTAGATGTATAGGTCTGCTCGTTAAGCTCTATCTTTGCATCTGTACCCTTTATTCTCTTACCCTGTCCTTCGCCGAGTCCGATGGCACTAAGCACATCCGCATCACCGCCAAGGGTAAAGTCATTGGCTTCTCCCATTCCCGGAGCCGATATATAGAATCTCTGATTCTTCTCATCGAAGTTAGCCTTTACGCCCGCTTCATTAAGAGCCTTGACCACATCATTGATGGTCGTATCCGCAGTGACCTCTATCTCTGTGGGATTCTCTGTAGCATTGGCTCCGACCTTAATGGATATCTTTTTACTCTCACCGTCTCCAAAAGACAATCCGAGATCACTTAACTTTGTTGAAGAAGTGTAATCACCCTTGTATTTCGTCTCTGTTCCGTCAGGCAGGCGAAGCTTAAGCTCCGCTCCCGTATGATAGCCTGCCTTAGCCATGCTTATCATCTTAAGGCTCTGTACCGTCTCGGGCGCATTGGAACCCGTAACCACAGACACAGCGCTGCTGCTTGCCTTGGTGGTCTTCTTCATATAGTCAGAAGTAAAGCGCATATCCGACAAAGTCTTGCTGTACAGGCCGTAGATCTTGCCATTCAGCTCCTTCCATGCATCCTGCTTCCATGAGAGCTTCTTCTGGTCTTTCTCCAGAGTCTCCTTCTTGGTCGATTTTGCCTTAACTAATTCAGCTACAATGGCCTCTGTATCGAGACCTGAATTCATTCCTGATAATCTTACCGGCATATTTTACCTCCTGTCATCCTTGACACTAATATAAGTACGTCCTTGTACTACACTACCTGTCGCTTGTATGGCGAACACTATCTCTTCTCATCTACGAGGATTCCTGCCATCTCCCATACCTTGGCGATCATATCCAGAGTCTTCTCAGGCGGAAGCTCCTTGATGGTCTCCTTGGTATTCTTATCCACAAGCTTGATGGTCACTCTGTTAGTACCCTCATGTATACCGAAGACTGCTTCGGTATTGATCTTCTTGTTGATATTCTCCACTGCTTTCTTGATCTGCTCAAGATCGGGCTCCTTCTGTTCCTGACCGTTGTAGTCCTTGTTGCCCTCTTCCTGAGTCTTGGCCACCATAGCCGTACTCTCATCAAGCTTAGGAGTTGCGGAATTCTCAGATATAACATCCGTGTTCTGAGTATTCTGTGTCTCTACAGGTGCTACCTTGACCTGTGTCTGTACCTGCATAGCTGTCATTGTTCCGATTGGTTCGATTGCCATAATGATTCACCTCCTTGCGATCATCCTATACATTATTACTTCTACTCCCATTATGGCTCGTATCCATGGGAAATTCGCGACTTTTCCCATATATGCGAGCAAAAGGCTAACAGTACATAGAAGTTCTGCTAACCTTTATATCGGTAATTATCTCTGATTAATTAACACTTTTTTTAAAAAAAATGAAAATTTCCTGTTATCTTATCTGAACAGATCTGAAAGAGCCGTGAGATTCGTAGAGCTCATAGCCTCCTCGTTCTCCTTCTGTATCTGCAGATATACTTCCTTACGGTATACGGGAATCTCCTTGGGAGCCGTGATACCTATCTTAACCTGATCGCCCTTGATCTCAAGAACCGTTACCTCAATATTATTATTAATAACGAGGGCTTCGTTCTTCTTACGTGATAATGCTAACATCCTTAGTCCTCCTTCTTAATAATATCATATATGGGGTAACGAACCGGATACTTATCCGAATCAACTATGATCTGACAAGCCTTCTTCTCATCCGCATTGATCACAAAAGGTGCCTGCAGATTAACGCTCATCTTCTTCACATCCTTGGGTACAGTCAGTGTAACAAGCACAAGTACCGACTCCGGATTAAGTTCGCCGATGGGCTTAAGGAGCTCATCCTCTACCACCGGATTATAATCGGGGCATACTGCCAGAGGGTCCATAACAGGCATTGCAAAATTAGGCTCCTGTAGTGACTGCATCCACCTTACAGGTGAATCCCCCTCCTTCTCCGCATCGTGAACCAGTGCAAAATCCGTAAGCTCCGGGAAGCCGACTATTCCACCCTGAAAATGAATGATCTTATCTTCCGCGATATCAATATCCCCGAATACTCTTGTCGTAACCTTCATTGCCTACCTCCGTCCTTGTTTTTTATAAGTATATCATATCAATGGCCTGCGGTGTTAGCCATTTTTGATCTTTGACCATGATCACAGGTAATTCATAAGTGATGTCTGAAGTATCTTACTGGTACTCATAAGCGCTGCCTGATAGGTAAGCTCTGCTCCCTTAAGCTGCAGTGCCACATCTGTGATCTCCACATTCTCATTATCCGACTCAAGAGTCTCGAAATTGGTCTTCTGGCTCATAAGTCTGTTCTTGATAAGCTCAAGCTTCTTCTCTCTCGTACCGCACTCTGTTGTAGCCTCATTGACTTTATTAAGATGCCCCTGCATCTTGGTGATGCCGCCTTCAAAGAGAGCCTGATTCTTCTCCTTAAGATAGGTAAGGGCCTTGTTCGCAGCATCTATCTGATTGGTAAGTATCTTGTAATTATCATCATAGTCCGCATCCTGAGTAAGCCCGTCACGTATCTTAGTAAGCCTGCTTATGGTCTCCTCCATATCTATGACTGCCTGCATGGAATTCACAAGATCATCAACATCCCTGCCTATGGCGTGAGTGAATACTTCGTCAGCCGTGGTATTGATCCTGATGGACTGATTGAGTCCCACATCATATTCTATTACCTGCTTCTCTACGATACCGCTTAAGTAATCGGTATTATAGTTGATATGATTAGCCGGATCAGGATCTGACATATCGGTACATGCGAAGTAATGCTCAGGCTTAAGATCATCCTTCTTCCATATGCTCTTCTCATATGTGATCTGTATCTGTGACTCATCCTTGGTGGGTGTAGTCACATCATCCTTAAGCTTCATCATCTTCTCATATACAGACTTGCTTACAAGAAGCTCTCCGGTCTCAGGTATGAGTATCGCATGATCCGTTGCCGTTCCGCCGCCTGCTATGGCTGCTTCATTGGCCTTATCATAATCCGCCATCATCTGGTACGGGCTGGGAATATCCGTCTGCTTTACGACCTCCGGTGTCAGTCCTGACATGGATGTGTACTGGGATGCAACAGATGCGTTGGGATCTCCTGCCACTACCGAAGGGTCGTATATCTTGATCACAGGGATGGTATCGTCTGTATTATTATACGCAAGGCGAATTCTGTATATCTTCTGTTCCTCTATTCCCTGTTCCTCGATATCCTCGTTATTCCCTGTCGTTCCGTGGGAATCCGTATATGTACCGTTATTGTAGTTAGCATCATTAATCCCGTTTAAGTAATCCGAATTGATATATGCTATGGAATCAAGCGCATTACTGTTAATCTGCTCCGTAATGCTGAATCTCTGTGAGGTTGACTCCGTATACTTAACGGTGGTCTCTGTTCTGTATCCCGTGAATACGCTTCTTCCTGCGTAATCGGCATTACCCGTTGCATATACTTCATCTCTTAATGCCTTAAGAGCATCCAATATAGTGTTACGGTCGGTTGATGTAAGCTTCTCCGAAGACCCCTTGGTACACTGCTCTATCATATCGGTAAGCACATCCGATACCGTAGTAAGGGAATCCTCCGTAACCTTCATCCAGCTCTCCGCATCCGATACATTCTTCTCATAATACTGGGTAACCTGACTTACATTGGTACGAAGTCTTAAGGCTCTTATGGCTACCACCGGATCATCAGAGGGACGCACGATCTTCTTCTCTGTTGCCATCTGATTGTTAAGCTTGTCCTGATATACCTTATTGGTATTGATATTGGCTATGGAATTGCCCTGTATAACCTTGGTAGTTACTCTCATTTTATTCTCCTGTTTCTTCTGTATAAGAAGCTCTTACATTAAGTGCTGCACAGGCACCTTGACCTTATACTCCGGTCTGTAGGATCAGTCTGTCGTATACTTCGGTAAGTGTCTGGATCATCTTGGATGCCAGCGTATATGCATTCTGGTATTTAACAAGGTTGATCGCTTCGTCATCGGTATCCACACCGGATATGGAGATGCGCTGGTTATCTATGTTCTTACCTATGTTATTGTAGTTATTATAGAAGGTAGTTGCATTCTTGGCGTTAAGTGCCACATCCGACAGTACGCATGTCAGGAATTCCTGTGTGGCTGCCCCTCGATAGTTGGCCACATCCTTATTGGTGGTCATCTCTATGAGTTCGCCTGCTATATTGTACTCATCCGTACCTGCTGCCGGATCGGACTTGGTAGCCATCTTGCCGGGATCGTCTATGATAGCCTTCAGGATATTAAGGTTCTTAGCCGTCAGCCAGTAATAACTGTCGTCGGTCATCTTGACGTTCTCATCTATAGTCCTTTTGCCGTCAGCATCCTTTAGGTTATATCTTGCTTCACGGAAGAGATACTGACTTGTATCGGCCGCCTTGTCACCTACGAACATCTCCACTCCGCCGTCACCCTCGGATGTATATCCTTTCTTCAGGATATCGTTGAAGGCTGCCGAGAAGATACGGCACCATTCGTTGAGCTGCTGCTGATAGTAAGGAACACCCTGATACTTAATGGCTGTTCCGATCTCAGCCTCCTTGTCCGTGAGCGCAGGTGATACGGAATCCTTACTCTCGGTCTCATTGATCTTGAAAGTATATACACACTTGCCGGTCGCTCCGTCATAGGAGTATTCCCATTCATCGTAATTATACTTCTGATTACCCAGTATTATGGTTCCGCCGGAATCGGAGAGTGTACATTTATTAAGGTCCTTTAAGTATTCGGCACTGATCTCTACCTTGATATTCCTTGTGGTGATACCGTCATTGGTAACAGGATCTCCTATCTCGGTGATCTTACCCTTGAAGTTCTCGGCATTATTACCGTCTCTCATCTGTATGAGACCTTCAAGCTGTCCGCCTAAGGATGCATTGCAGAGGTTGAACTCCGCACACGGCTCATATGTGATGTACTCATCCTTATAACCGAACTTAACGAATTCGTTCCACTCAAGCTCTCTGTTGGGATCTTCCTTCATAAGCTTCTCATATACCGCATGATTGGCTGATGATATCCAATATACATCATACAGACCATCGATATCGGACTGGTTGGTCTTCTCATCCGATGTACGTGCCACACACTCAAGAGTGTTGTACAGATCCGTATCCACAAGCGTCTGTCCGCCTGCTATCTTGATGATGTACATATTGGCGCCGGTCTCTCTGTCGGGATCGTTGGTATCCACTACCGGATACTCCTTGGCGTCCACGCTTACTATGGAAGAGAGCTGGTCCACCAGGAGTGTACGCTTATCTCTAAGCTCATTGGCAGAACCGCCGCTTAACTCTATTACATTGATCTGCTTGTTGATGGTAGCTATCTCACTTGCAAGTGAATTGATCTCATCCACCTTAAGCTTGATCTCGGAGTTGATATCCTTCTGCACCTGCTCCATGCTGCCTGCCATGGAATTGAAGTATTCGCAGAGATTGTCTGCCATTCCGACGAACTGTGCCTTGGTAGATATATTGGCAGGATTCTTCTTAACCTCCGCGAGTGCCGTCATCATCTTATTGAAGGTGGTCGTGAAGCCTTCGATAGTGGAATCGTCTCTGAAGTAATCCTCTATCTGCCTCATGTAATAATCCTTCATCTCGAACTGGCCCGTCTTGGTATTATTGGCCCAGTACTTGTTGTCATAGAAATCATCATGTATACGCTCGATAGACAGCGTATCGACACCGGCACCGGCGCAGCCGTATGTAGTGAATACACGAAGCGCTTCGGAGGCCTGGGAATTGATACCCTGACGGCTGTAGCCGTCGGTCTCTGCGTTGGATATATTATTAGCCGTCGTATTAAGTCCGGCATTGGCATTCAGAAGCCCTGTATATGCTATATTCAGTCCAAAAAATTGTGACGGCATATTACCCTCCTTATGTTGCTAATGTATTGATGATATGCTCAAGCATATCGTCTACCACATTGATATATCTTGATGATGCATTATATGCATTCTGGAATTTAACCATAAAAGTCAGCTCTTCATCCTGTGATACGCCGATTACCTGTTCTCTGGCATTGGAGGTGGCAAGCACCGTCTTCTGCTGACTGTCTATAAGGCTCTTATAGACGGAGCCGGAATTGGCTACCTGACTTACCAGATCGCCGTAATAATCTACGAAGGAAGATTTCTTCTTGACATTGGGATTTAATGTCATGTCCTCCGACTCGAAGGCTGCCTTTAATGCTTCCATGGTGGTGTAGTCCACCTGACCGTCTATCTTGACAAAGCCAAGCTTGGTAGGCTGCCTTAAGAGCTCTACATTGATCTGCATATTGGTAGTGGTATACAGAGATTCGTTGACGTATCCGTCCACCGTATCCGTCTCCGGATTGTATACTCCGGGCATCTCCACATTATATGCACCGGTGCTGTCATAGCCCTCGGATGCGATCTTCTTAAATACCTGTATGGGAACCTCCATACCGCTTACGGGATCTGTAGTCATCAGGTATGTACTTGAGGGATTGATTGCCTTGGCAGCCAATGCCGCATCCGACAGGACCTTATTGATGGAAGTCGCTATGCCGTGTACCAGTTGATCGAATTCAGCCATGACATTCATACATACCGACTGCGATATCTCATTATCATAACGGTCCGTCATCAGGTCGGTGTAGTCAGCCCTGTGATCTCCTCTTGCCAAAAGTGAGGACTTAAGTGCTCCCACATCAGTGTCAAGGTCTGATGATATGGTCCTGTTAAGGTCGAACACCTTCGCCTTCTCAACCTCTTCTGCGGTATAATACCTGTTGCCCGCATTATCCGTGGAATATCTGGCATTCTTGATCCAGAATGGTGTATAGAATCCTGTATCGGCATCCTCGTATAATCCGAGCTTGTAAGCTATCTCACCTCTTACGAGGTCTTCTCCTTCGAACTGTATCCACACGGTACAGTCAACATCCTCTTCATATGATATGTTGCCGTATGTGGACAGCTCATCTATAAGTGCATTACGTGTATCTCTTAAGTCGTTGGCTCTCTCGAAGGATATACCGTATTCCTTCGAATTACTTATCTCAACTGTACGAATCTGATCGTTAAGCGTCTTGATCTGCTCGGCGATCTCATTAATGCGATTCGTATTCTTCTTAACCGTCTCATTGAGACTCATCTGATATTCACAGAGTCCCTCATATACCGACTGGCTTCTTGCAAGGAACTCTGAGCATCTCTCTATGAACATTCCCTGTGTGATGGCACTTGCCGGGTCCTTGGCCATCTCCTGTACGGATGTCCAGAGGTCATTGATGGATTCCTGGAAGGTCTCGCCGTTCATCTCATCAAGCAGACTTTCTATCTCTCCCAAAGCATCGGCGGACACCTCATAGAAGGAGCTCCTGCCCGATTCTTTTCTGTATGTTGCGTCTAAGAAGACGTCTCTTACCTGTCTTGTCTTGGAATATACGACACCGAGTCCGATCTGCTGATTAGATACAGCCTTATAGCTTGTCTTGATAGTATCATACGTAGCAGCACCCTGAAGTATCTGCTGACGCACGTATCCGGTAGTGTCGGTATTGGATATGTTGTGTGCTGTTGTATTAAGTGCATTCTGGCTTGTCTGTAAACCCGATACGCCTATGTACAGGCTTCCCATTAATGGCATATTGCTACCTCGTTACTTTTCCGGATGTTACTGTTTTGCGTCAAAGGCTCCCTTCTCTACACCCATGTAAGTACCTGCACTGTATGCACCTGATGTATAATTGGCTGTTTCGGGAGCCGATCTGTAGGCCTGCAATACATTCATGTCGAATTGCACCATTTCAAGTGAATCCTGTATCAACTGTCTGTTCTGCTCATTCACCCTCTTCATCTGGGCGAGAGTGTCCCTCAGCTTGTCATATATGTCTGCCAGCCTGTTCTGTTCTGCGGGTCTTCCTTTAAGGATATCTATAAGGTCGACCACCTTCAAGCTATTAACATCCTTGTTAATAACATTGGCAATGTCATTCATGTTCTCTTGCCGCTTGCGGTCAAGAGCGTTGATCTGGTTCACGATACTCTGCTCATCATCCGTGATCTTAGCGAGTTCATCCAGGTTCGCGCTTATGATAACCGGAGTCTTGTCCATGGACAGCTTAAGCAACCTCTTATAGGCTTCATTTTCCTTCTCAAGATTGTCAATAAGTGCTTCCATTAAACTGGCCACCGGTTATCCCCTCCTTATAAAGAGTATCTCTCGTAAAGCTTAGCTGCGAAGCTTTCCGCATCGACGCTGTATGTGCCGTTATCGATCCTCTGCTTGATTGAAGCGACAAGATCCTCTCTTACGTCACTTGTACCTGCCAATGCCTGCTTAGCTACCTGAATATCCTTCCCTGTGCTGGATATCTGGAGTTGATCAGAGAAGCTTGCCTTAGCTGTGCTCTTAACCTGTTTCGGACTGCTGCTCCTGTAAAGCTGCTGTACCTGATTATATGCTTCTATACGCATAATGCTACTCCTCCTTGGGGATAAACTTTTGGTTTCATAATGATTATCGGATGTTTCACGAAATACTTTATAGCATTTTTAAAAAAACTTTTTCTCTTATCCTCTTAAGCTTAGGAAGTAAGTATCGGCTCCTTCCAATCCGCCAGATGACTCTGCCTGAGATATGCTATTCCTACCGCACCCACACCTACATTACCGGCGGAGGATACACTTGACTTGGTAAGCATAAGCGCGTTCTCCGGTATCGACTGCTTAAGCTCCTTCATTATATTATTCTGCATTCTGGGAGACAGACCTACATGCGTGGCTATAATGGGAACTCTGTTATCCATACGTCCGGCAAGCAGCATGGTAGTCTTGATATGTCTTGGAATGACCTTCTCCATATCTCCTCTGTAGGCTCTGACCTGCTTAAGCTTTCCTCCTGATATGCTTATTGCAGGATGCACATTGAGGGCATCATATAACTGCCCCCTCTTCTTGGCCATAAGTCCGTATTCGGCATAGATCGATGAAGACGGCAGGACATAGCACATCTCTATATGCTTGGACAGCTTCTTAATATCCCTGCATATCTCCTCTATAGGCTTATCCATGGATGCCCACACCGATGAGATCATGGCTAAGAGTCCAAGCGCGGATGATATAAGTCCGCTGTCTATTACCTGTACATGCGAGAAGCTCTTGGCTGCCTCCATTGCTCTGCCGCAGGTATTACCCATCTTGGAGCTGAAGCTTAGGTGTATGATATCCTCAGAGGCTTCAAGCTCTCTGGTGAAGAATCTCTCATATTCCGCAACAGTAGCCCCGTCCGGACACAGCTCCCTGCTGTTCTCCGTCAGCTTACCCATAAGATCCGATGTATCTATCTCCACCGTATCCTTGAATCTGCCCTTGGCAGTCTTAATGTACAGATACATGATACCTATATCATACTTTTTGATAACATCCTCAGGGATATCACATATGGAATCGGTAGTTATACGAAGCCTTCTCTTCCTCTTGGTCACTACCTTGGTGAAGGTACTTCTTGAGGATTTCTTATTGGAATCCCTGTATTCTATGAGTTCCTTGGGTATATTGTCGGCTATGGCCTCTTCAAGCACGGTATATTCCACGGGCTTAGTCAGTATCATATCAAAGTCATACAGGACATTATTGTGCATCCTGCCATCGAGATTGGCACCGGTTAAGGCTATCACAACACTTTCCCTGCACTTTCCTCCGCCCTGGGTCCTTATCGAGTCAAGCAGCTCCGAGCCGCTCATACCCGGCATCAGATAATCCACCAGTATCACATGATACTGCTCCTTAGCCGTAAGCTTTAAGGCTTCCTCACCGCTTCCGGCTTCATCCACGGTTACCTTGGTATCTCTTAACAGACCCTTGATAATGGCGCGGTTCTGTGCATCGTCATCCACCACGAGTATACGCGCCTTGCTTGCCTCGAAGCTTCTGACATACTCTCTTGTAGTGGTGGAGGTATCTCTTAACTCCTCATAATTACTTCCGCCTATGACATCATCTCCCTCATAAGCCAGAGTCACATCCATGGTAAAGGTAGAGCCCTGACCGTATACGCTGTCTACAGACAACGTTCCGCCCATAAGATTAGTAAGCTCATAGGCTATGGGAAGACCCAGACCGTTACCCTCTATATCACCGTTACTGCCTCTGTCGAACTGTGAGAAGGTCTCGAAGAGGTGGTCTATATTCTTCTTCTCTATACCGATACCGGTATCACTTACGCTTGCCTTGATCCTTACCTTATCCTCTCCCTGTCTGTCGCTTGCCACCCTTATCCTTACCTGGCCCTCTTCAGTGTATTTAACGGCATTGGTCAGGAGATTGAGGAGAACCTGTGTGATACGTCTCTCATCACCTATAAGCGTCTTGGGAAGCTCAGGGTCTGTCTCAAGTATAAGCTCAAGTCCCTTGTTCTCGGCTCTGATGCTTATCATCTCCATAAGCTCTGTCAGCACATCCGCACTGTTAAAGGGAGATATGGATAGCTGCATGCTGTGGTTCTCTATCTGTGTCAGATCCATGATATCATTGACGATGCTTAGAAGCAGCTTACCGGAACGGGCAATAGCCTCAGAGTTGGAGGATACCTCCTTATCCTTGCTTATACGCAGATTCAGCTCATTAAGTCCGACTATCGCATTGATCGGATTGCGTATCTCATGTGAGAAATTAGCATAGAACCTCTCTCTTGAGGCATTGATCCTGTCTATCTCGTTGCGTTGGTTGATAGCCATCGCACTCTCTCTCATATATCCCGCTCTTCTGAAGGTGAATACAAGACCTGCCGTGATGCCCACAGATATGAGTCCGAAGGCCGAATCCACATATACCGCAAGCCTTGAACCCAGAGGATTGACGAATTCAGGATGCAGATATGCCACGACGTATGAGGCAACATCCACAACAACCGTCAGCAGTCCGTATATTACTAAAGCCCTGCCTCTGTATACCAGAAAGATATATATAAGTCCCATGGCGAACCAGCAGTTCGATCCGCTCTCAACTCCGCCGCAGGTGAAGAATACCATGGGGAATACCACACAATTCATCCACAGTGTAACAGTGGCTATGGGCAATTCCTGTCCTCCCTTATTCATCACATACCACACTGCCCACGGAATTATGATAAGAGTGGTGAAAACAACCACATAATTGAACAATCCCACTCTTAGGGATATGCATTCTATGAGACAGGCTACCGCCGCCACTATCGCTTCAAGACATATGATGACGAAGAGCTTCTCCCTCATATTCCTGTTGTCATTACCCATTAATTCTCTGATCTTGTCTATCATAATCAATCCCTAACCCTAACTAGCGATTCCTGTATCTCTCTCTGATTGAGCTTAGCGCATCCGCTGCCGACATATAGTCGGACATCTCCACCTTTCTCCTGATAGCTATGAGCTGAGGTGCCAGAGGATGCCCGTTATAGCTGAATTCCTTAAGCTCATCCAGTATCTTAAGCATATCATCCGCCACGAAGGTATAGGCCGCATCCTCGAAGTCATTCACATACTTATCGAACTTATCATCATCTATCGGATCGGCCACATTCTCGCTGAATTCGTCGCTTACCTCCATCTGTACCGTATCCTGACCAAGCAGAAGTGAGATGACTCTCTCATATTCCTTCATCATCTCTTCGTGATATGCTTCTATATAAGGAATATCCCTGTCCTTGGCCGCCTGCTCCATATCCTTGGCCATCTTGGAGAGTACATCCGCACCGATACTTGCCATCGAACTCTTAAGAGCGTGGACATATATGGTATAGTTCTCGTAATCACCGTCTGCGAAGAACTTCCTTATCCTGTCGATATTCTCCGGACCGTTGGTCGCATGTACCTTAAGCACGTTCATATAGTTATCAACAGTACCGCAGTACAGAAGCCCCTTCTTGACATCCAGATCTCCTATCACAAGATTACCTGCCGCATTCTCCGTCTCTGTTCCCGTCGCATCATCTATATCCGAATAACTTATCTTATCCGAAGAGATATACTTCTTAAGAATACGTTCAAGGCTGCCGACCTCAACAGGCTTGGAGATAAAGTCATTAAAGCCGTTCTCCATGAACATCTCCTTGGCACCTGCCACGGCATTGGCAGTAAGGGCTATGATGGGCACCTCCTTATAATATGCGATATCCTTGTCCCTGATCCTGCGTACAGTCTCGATACCGTCCATCTCCGGCATCATATGATCCATGAATATGAAATCATAATCACGGCTTACAAGCTTCTCAAGAGCCTCCCTTCCGCTTCCGGCAGTGGTTATCTTGATCTTATACGGCTTAAGCAGCCCCTCTATTACCTTAAGGTTCATGAAGCTGTCATCTACTATCATGATATGGGCATTAGGCATGATCATCTGTCCGGTTATAGCACCCGAACCTGATTTGCCTGTTATCCTGACAGCACTGTCACCATAATCACCGCCGGCCACATTCTCGATATTGACAGCCACAAGTCTCTTGTCAATGGCACCTATAGGAGAAGAATCCACAACGGTCTGGGGAATGGTGAACTGTATGTCGGTCCCTTTGCCGTACTTGGAGTCTACGGTCATGAATCCGCCCATAAGCTCTACCATATATCTGACTATGGTAAGCCCCAATCCTATTCCGCCCTGCTTGCGGTCCCTTCCGCTGTTAAGCTGGGTAAAATCAGAGAATATCCTGTTTAAGCTCTCAGGCCTCATTCCTATGCCCGTATCCCTGATTCGAACACACAGATTGATACCGTAATCCTCATTACGTCCGCTTATATCTATTATCACATAGCCTTCCTGGGTATACTTGATGGCATTGTCTATGAGATTGAGCATGATACGCTTAAGCTTGGGTTCATCTCCGCGCAGAGATGACGGAAGCATGGGGTCGCAGTTAAGTATGAGCTCAAGCTTCTTATCCCCGATCCTTGCAAGGCTTAGGTTAAGCACATCATTGATCGTAGACGAGATATTATACTTATCCTCGTCAAGCGTAAACCTTCCACTGCTTATCTCCGAATAGTCAAGGATATCATTCACCACAGTCATAAGGCTCCTGCCGGCGTTCTTGATATCAGTCAGGTGCTCTCTTGTGGTCTCGCTCTTGGCTTCGGATATGGCGATCTCACTCATGCCGCATATGGTATTGATCGGAGTGCGAAGCTCATGTGACATATTGGCCAGGAAATCATCCTTGCTTCTCTCCGCTAATTTAAGCTCATCTATCGTATCAAGGAGTCTGACCTTATTCCTCTCCTCCTCATCTATGAAGAACTTCACCACGAGGATCGTCACATATATGGATATGATCTCAAGTATCGTTCTTGATGCCCCTGTTAAGGATGTCAGCGCCAGTGTCTTGGATATAAAAAGGTGATGCAGGATAATCAGGGATACAGATACAAGGGGGAATACCAGCAATCCCTGCAGCTCATACAGACCTATGACAATGGAGAATCCGGTTGCGGCTATCAGTGCTCCCGGCTCGCTGTTGACAAACACACAGTATACGAGTATGCATAAGGATGCTATGGCTGCACAGAGTCCGGCTCTGAACCTGTAGCTTTTGAATTCGGTCAGATGAACCATCCACAGTATCAGCACACCGCCCTCTATGATATAGGTGATCCATGCGTTGGGCGTGGCATATGTAACTGCCGCCACGAATACGGAGTATATGGTGCATATCACCAATACCACATTCTCTATTCTTTTTCTTCTAAGAAGATCGAATTCTCTGTTGTCCATCTTGTTCCTTTACAATCCTGCGTTACTGACCATATCCTCTTCCTATGCGGGGAATCTCATGGTCATTGTACTTCCAAGGCCCTTCCTGCTCTCAATATCCAATGTGCCGCCTATCTGCTCGATCGAGCTTACCACCACATCCATTCCGACTCCCCTTCCGGAGAATTCCGTTATGTCAGTATTGGTCGAAAAGCCGGGCAGCGTAATGAATCTCCAGACCTCTTCATCGGTGTAATCCGCATCCGATCTGTCTTCATCCATAAGGCCCTTTTCCCTGGCCTTTTTAAGTATCTTATCCCTGTCAAGTCCTGCGCCGTCATCGCTTACGGATATCCTAAGCTCTCCGTCCGCAATCTCAGCCTTAAGTGTGATCCTTCCCTTACGGGGCTTGCCTGCGGCCTCTCTTAAGTCGGCATCCTCTATTCCGTGATCGGCAGAATTGCGTACCATATGCATCAACGGATCGGATATATGCTCAACGATCCCTCTGTCAGCGCGTACATCATCCCCTATGATCGAACATTCTATATCCTTGTTAAGCTTCCTTGAAGCCTCGAATATCACCCTGTTCATACGCAGGAATATATTGGTCAGAGGAACCATCCTCATATTATTGATAACAGACTGGATATCCTCGGTAAGCTTCTTAAGCTTATCGGTGGTCTTATCACCGGCAAGCTTATTCTCCTGACTTATAAGCTTCATTACAAGGTCAGAGAGCCTGTCAAGCTCCGCTACCTCCACATTGACATGGGAATTCTTAAGCTTGGCAGCCGCATTGTCCTTAGCCAATACCACTCCGCCGCCCGGAGCGTTGGCATGTACGACGAAGTCACCGGGTACATACTCTGTCTTATCCTTCGAATGCTTGGCAGCTATGTCCGCATCCACGCCAAAAAGCTTGAATCCCGCATTATATCTTGCAGCATCTATCTCCGATATGCTTATGGAATCGGTCTCATAGCCCGCACTTACGATCTTATCTATCTGCTTCTTGGAGACTGCACTTCTAAGCAGTATCTTAAAGCCCTGTTCGATTATCTCGTCACTGCTCTTCTCATCCGTAAGGATAGAAGAGGGAGAATACTTGATATCCTGTGCGATACCCTTAAGGGCATGAACCACCTTGTACGCATGTACGTTGGCAAGCTTGGTATCTCTTGCATATGTGATATATATCTGATAATAGTGGCTGGCCTTGGTATCCTTAGGTGCTATGTATATCTGGGTCGACCCTGTGGCACTGCTGCCTTCTGTCTCTGTTATATCCTTATTCCCGGCCGCATTCTTCTCCACATTGATGGATTCTAAGAAGGCATCCAGCTCATCTATGAGTGCTTGTGCGCTTGTATCCGCCATCTCTCCGGCTGATAATCTGTCAAGCTCTCCCTGTACAAAATCGCCCACCTTAAGCACAAGCTCTATCAGTTCCTTATGTGGTACGTCTGTAGGCTTATACTCTCTTATATAGAAGAAGACATCCTCCATCTTATGTGTCAGCATATTGATCTGCTCGAACATCATGAATCCGGCGGAGCCCTTCATTGTATGCATATGTCTGAAGATCTCGTCTATTGCTTCCGGCGGAAATTCCTTCTCATCTCTGTATTTCAGCACGACACCCTGTAACTCCTCAAGTATCTGTGAAGTCTCAAGCAGATATGTGTCAAGCATGTCATCTCTGTCAAAAGCCATTGCTGTCACCTCTCTTCATTAACGATACAGCTACTCGATCAGACCAAGCTTCTTAAGCGCCTGCTCGAATCTGTCCTGATTGATAGGCTTCCCCGAATATATGGTGCATCCCAGATCGAAAGCCATCTTGACATTCTTCTCTTCATTGAGTGCCGTAGCCATGATTATCTTGACAGCCTTATCAGGCTCTATACCTCTCTCCTTCTCGATATTACGTATACCGATAAGCGCCTGATATCCGTCCATCACAGGCATCATGATATCTAAGCAGACCAAGTCGTAGGGCTCGCCCTCCTCCTGAGCAAGCAGGAATGCGTCCACAGCCTCCATACCGTCTACGGTCACATCACAGTCACCATACTTAGACAGGAAACTCATCATGAACTTCCTTGTCACAAAATCATCTTCTGCCAGTAGTATTCTCATATTTCCCTTCCTTTCCACACAATATTATGCATATGATCTATCTGAGCTGCTTGGAAATCTTTCGACATACCCGATATATTTCGGGGTTGAACTTCTCTCCTATATCCGCGCCTATTATCCGAAGCGCTTCCTCCTTGGTATAGGATACTCTGTATACTCTGTCTGCGGTAAGGGCACAGTACACATTGCCCACGGCTACTATCTGTGCCGATAACGGGATGCTCTCGCCCTTCCTTCCCGTGGGATATCCGGTTCCGTCCCAGTTCTCATGATGATAATTGGCTATATCCGCAGCCATCTGCACGAAATCATCATATTCGCTTGAGAGCGCCACATCCTTAAGTATCCTTGCGCCTACATCAGTGTGCGTCTGCATCCTCAGCCTTTCCTCATGATCAAGAGCATCCTTTTTCTGAAGGATCTCCTTGGGGATAGCCACATTACCTATATCACACAGAGGCGCCGCTATCTCGATAGTATTGATGAAGGTATCCGTCACCACATCACTATATAGCTCCGCAAGCTGCATGGCCTGTGCTATCAGCCTGCAATTATAAGACAGTCTCTCGATGAATTTCTCCTCGTACATCGAATTACGTCTTGCGAGATTGGCAAGCGCATACAGCACTCCCTTCTTCTCATGCTCGATCTGCCTTAACTGACTGTTGATGGAGCTCTGAAGCCTTCTGTTGGTCTCCATAAGGTCGCGCTTCGTCTCATGGAACCGCAGGTGTACACCCGCTCTTGCCTTGACAACCTCCGGTATGAAGGGCTTGGTGATATAATCCTCGCCGCCTATCTCGAAGCCTCTGACTATATCGTCTACCTCATCATATGCCGATATGAATACTATCGGTATATCTCTGGTATCCACATTGCCCTTGACGATAGCGGCGAATTCATAACCTCCCATCTCCGGCATGGATATGTCAAGCAATATAAGGTCCGGCACACACTTCTGCAGCACCTTAAGTCCCTGTATTCCGTTCTCCGCAAGTATCGGCTGGTATCCCATCTCCGATATGATATTCCTTAATACGAATCTGTTGACTTCAACATCATCGATTATCAGGACCCTGCCCTTGCCCTCGACAGTACTTGTGTTATCTGCCATATGATCTGCACATCCTCCGTAATCGTATGATCACCACTTATTCGTTATACCCCCCCCCGATCATCTCACGCAGTTCATCGATGATCTCGGTGGTCTTCTCTTTATTCTCCTTCTGCACTGCCATCTTAAGCTTAAGCGTAGCTGTGGATATCTCCTTGGGCGCTCCTATCGTAAGCTGCTTGATGGCCTCTGCGAAGGTCTCTGCCTTGTCCCATGTATCCATCTCGACACAAAGGACTAACTTCATGAGTCTCTTCTCTATCTCCTCGGCATTCTCGGATGACCCGAATGAGAAGGTCTCTTCCTCTTCAAGCTGGGACATCTGACTGTCCGCAACACTGGTCGTATCTATATGGAAATCCGTAGCTATGGACTTGTCATCCTCCGAATCCGCCACACTTAACCATACGGAGAAATTGAAGTTGGAGCCCTTGCCCGGCTTACTGTCTACCGAGATATTACCGTCCATAAGAGACACCAGATGCTTGCTTATATTAAGTCCAAGTCCGGTACCGCCGTACTGTCTTGAGATTGAAGCATCCACCTGTGAGAACTCCTTGAAAAGCTTATCCTTATCCTTCTCGGCTATACCTATACCGGTATCCATGACCATGAAGAAAAGCTCTATCTTCCTGCCTGCTCTTGCGGTCTGTACAACCTCAAGCATTATCTTACCCACCGATGTGAACTTGGTGGCATTGGATAAAAGGTTATTAAGTATCTGCTCTAACCTGAGTTCGTCTCCTATAAGGATATCCGGTATATCCGGTGCTACCGATACGAAGAAGTCAAGTCCCTTATCATGTATCTTGTTGGCATGATTGGACTTCACGTAATTGATCATATCCCTTAGAGAGAATTCCCTCTCCTCTATCTCGAACTTACCGGCTTCAAGCTTGGAGAAGTCGAGTATGTTATTGATCAGAGCATTCATGTCGGCACAGCTTTTCTCTATCATCTCCATGGTATAGAGTCTGCTCTTGTCCCTCTCCGTATTCATGAGTTCTCTGATATTGCCCAATATACCGTTGACCGGAGTACGAAGCTCGTGTGTGACATTGGCCACGAACTCGTCCTTGATCTTGGTCATATTGATGGTATTCTCCTTGATCTTATCGATCTCTCTCATCATTGAGTCCCGACCGGATATGTCCCTTCCGATACAGACACTCCTTGTGATGCCTTCATCATCGTTAAGGAATCTCACCTCAGCATTGAAGCATGTGCTGTTGCTTCTGTATGCAACCGTGGCTACCATTCTTCCGTCCATCTCTGCAGAGCTTGTAAGCCTGCCTCCGGTCACGGTAAATATCGTGGGAAAGATGTCCTGTATGCCCTTGTCGTCAAAGCTGTCATACATAAGGAGAGTGTACGCCTCTTCATTGGCATACATTATGCTGCCGTCATCCTCAAAGACCAGAAAGAAGTCAAAAAGGCAATCTCCCAGTTTCTTAAGATATTCTCCGCTTTTAAGAATCTCTTTCATTTTGTAACGCCCCTAATACACCTGTGTATCATATATACCCTATATTCAACAATGCTAACAGAGGAAAGCCGCAGGCTTTCCTCTCTAACCTTAATAAATTATAACAAATTTGATTCTTTATTACAACAAAATTTGGTACTTATCTACCACCATCTGGTTATCAATATATATGCCACTGTCAGCACCAGTCCCAGACAGAACATCATCAGCCCGAAGGACATGCTTCTGAATATAACGGTCCTGCTCTCCTTTAAGCTCTCATAATCCATTGCGAACTTATGCACAAAGTTGACGGGCTTACCCACCCTGACTCCTTTCAGCTTAAGATATCTTCGCCTTATCCTGTTAAGCTTTCCGGCAATCACACCAAGGCAGTATGTGAGTCTGTTGCCCTCGGCAAGCTCTTCCTTTTCCCCGCTGTCGGCGAATATCCCTTTTCTGAGGAAATATATAGTTATGTCAACCAATTTATCAAGGAATCTGCATACCACAGCCGCTACGAAGGGAAGCGCATATAATACCACGGGTCTGTACAGCTTATCCTCCAGGTCAAGCCATCCCGGCCATTTGTCCGTATATTCGTCTTCTTCGGTCATAAGCACGTTCCTTATGATTCCCGCATATATAACTATGCCTATGGCAATGGATATGATCGCACCCTTAAGACATTCCGATGTGAAAAAGCTTTCGAGCATATATTCCGCATCCCTGTTGATGACAAGAGCATCTGCACAGATATCGACGATCGTCCTCATGGTATATCCGGGCGTAAGCCCAAGCGCCGGCGGTATCAGTGCCGCCACCGTAAGGGCTGTAGCAGTTGCCCTGTTCATATACGGCTTACCCTCATCATAGACTGCCTGAATATCCGCATCCTTATTCTTCTCCACGAATATACATATGTAAAGCTTAAGCATATAGGCCACGGTACAACCGCCGCTTATTAAGAATATCCATTCCGTATACTTTATTATGTCATAGCTTAGTGCCGCCGCCCCGCCATAGTACATATAGCTCTCAAGTGCGGTGATTCCCTCATGTATCAGAGTCTTGCTTATATATCCGTTAAAAAGCGGGATTCCGCCAATCCCCAAGGCCCCGGATAAGAATATGAGCTTAAGCAGCGGCTTCCTGCGCCCGTAGCCCCTTAAGGAATTAAGATCAAGCTTATGGACGTTCATGTATATGACACCTGCCGCAGCAAAAAGTATCAGCTTGAATACGGAATGTCCCACCATATGCAGGAGGCTTCCGCTTAGAGCAAGGTCGGATGCAGCCAGTCCGCTTACGCCTATTCCCGTGAGTATGAAGCCTATCTGTGATACCGAAGAGCATGCGAGTGTACGCTTAATGTCCACGCTGAATATGGCAAGCACCGCGCCTGTTGCCATTGTGAGCACGCCGGTTATGAGGATAAGTGCCGACCATGAGGACTTATCTGCGAATATCGGAAGGAATATATATCTTGAGAGCATCAGTATACCGAGTATACCGGTCTTGGTAAGCATTCCCGACAGAAGTGCCGATGCCGGTGCAGGTGCCACAGGATGAGCCTTGGGAAGCCATATATGCAGAGGAAAGGCTCCGGCTTTGGCTCCGAATCCGACAAGCATACACAGACCTGCTGCCCATATCTGCCTGACCCCTCTGTCATCTCCCATAAGTCTCATGGAATCATACAGGTACTTAAGAGAATTGAATCTTAAGCTTCCGTCCATACCGATATCGGTAACAGCATCATAGAGAAGGAACAGTCCCATGAGCATGGTCAGCCCACCTATGATGGCTATGGCAAGATAAGTATCCGCCGCCCTTAAGGAAGCTGCCCTCTCATCAAAGGCCACCCACACATAGGATGCAAGTGACATGATCTCGAAGAATATGAACATAGTATAGAAATCCGCTGCCAGAAATACTCCCACCGTGGCAACATATGTAAGGAGCGTGAAGATATAGAACCTTCCCTTCCTCTCATAGTGCCTCATGTATTCATAGGAGAGTACCAGACTCACGACCCACATGAATGTGGCTATGCATATATAAGTTATTCTGAAGTTGTCCAAGGTAAATGCTATAGTCATATCGATCCCTTCATCCGCTCATCAGTAACCTAAGACAGTCCGACCTGCGCTACCTGCTTAAGAAAGTCCATGATATATGAACAGTTAAAGCCAAATGCGAATATCGCTATCGTGAATATGGTAAGAGGCAGCAACATTCTCCAGCCCGGATCATTAATATGAGAATTGACACTCATGTCATAATCGCCTCTGGGGAAGAAGGCTCTCACCATCATTGTCATCATATATATGGCGGTAAGTATGGCAGATATAAGCAGTGCCACAACTCCCGCATACGCAAGAGGCATTCCTGTCTCTATTGCAGCCGCGGCAAGATTGTACTTGCTTATGAAGCCGCACAGCCCCGGCACGCCCATGACAGCCAGTCCGCTTACGGTGAATATAGTAAAAACCTTCGGCATCGCATAGCCAAGACCGTCCAGCTCATACACATATTCCCTTCCGGACCTCACGATCACGGCTCCTGCGCAGAAGAAAGCGCATATCTTCATCACCGCATGCATTATCATATGGCACAGGGCCGCCGTCATTCCAAGAGGAGTCATAAGAGTCACCCCGAATAATATATAGGACAGATTGGCGATGGTAGAGTAGGCAAGCCTTCTCTTGATATGCGGCTCCTTCACCGCTCTGAAGCTTCCGTATACTATCGTGAATATCACTACGCTCATTGTCACATACTGAGCCCATGTTCCTCTTATGAAGTCAGCGCCGAAGAGATAATATGTAAGTCTTATTATGGCAAAGGCTCCTGATTTGACCACCGCAACCGCGTGTAAGAGTGCGGTGACCGGGGTAGGCGCAACACCCGCATCCGGCAGCCATGAATTGAAGGGACATACTGCCGCCTTTACTCCAAAGCCCATGAATGCGAACACATATATGAGCAGAAGCGTATTGCTCCTTGAACCCACCTTCGCCATATCAAGCACACCGCCCAAGGAGAATTCTATCGTGCTTCCGAAGCTTATGATGAATATCATTCCAAGGAAGGCGAACGCTGCTCCGCCAAGCGAATAATACATGTACTTACGGCTTGCAAGGATAGCCTTGCGCGTAAGAGTGTGCATGACAAGCGGCACCGTAACAATGGTAAGCAGCTCATAGAAGAAGTACATCGTAAGTATATTGGCCGCAAGTGCTATTCCGAGTGTCACTCCGAACGTCATCGTGTAGAACATGAAGAATACCCTCTCATGCTCACCCTCCATGTATTCGAAGGAATAGAGTGTCGCAAGAGGCCAGAGTGCGGATATAAGTCCGGAGAATACCATACTCAGTCCGTCCATGCGAAATCCTATGGAGAGATTCCCCGGAAAGGTGACAAGAGTAAAGCACTCCGCTCCGGGGCTTAATATCATCCACCAGACCAGTACCGAGTTGATGAGCACCATAAGCTCGGTGAATATATGCATTTGTTTTTCATTTTTCCACTTAATGACGGGAATTAAAGCCCCTGTCACCAAAGGAATAAGAACCGTCGCAAATATCATGTTGATCCTCTTAATCAATAATTAAGTCTGACTGTATCTGTATGCGGATATCTATCTATATGAATATCTGTCGTATCAGCTCTATCACGGGTTCCGGATACAAGCCTGTCATAACCGACAGCAGCGTCAGCGTCGCTATGGGCAGCGCCATCAGAAGTCCCGGTCTGTACCCCTTGATATCCTCTCCTGCATGGCTAAGCCTGTATTCCTCTCCCGGAAAGAATCCGATGATAGTAAGCTTAAGCAGATAGCCTGCGGTTAGCAGCGCACTTATCAGAAGTATCACAGGCCCCAGATACGAGAATACCGGTATATCTGCAGACAGAGCTCCCGTTGCCAGATACCACTTGGATACGAATCCGCCTGTAGGCGGTATGCCGATAAGACCCAAGGCTACAATGGTATAGCATATCATGACAAAGGGCATCTTAAGCCCGATCCCGCGCATATCCTCAACCTTAACAGCCTTCGTATGATGTATGATCGCTCCTGCCGTAAGGAAAAGCGCCGCTTTGATAAAGGCGTGGGCCATTACATGCAGTATGGCTCCGGTCAGTGCATCGGATGAATAGCTGATGGAGCTTAAAGCGTTGTCACTATCGTATACACCGAAGCTTACTGATAGTCCGAAAAGGATATAAGACATCTGACTTACGGTGGAATATGCCAGACGCTTCTTAAGTACAGGCTCTCTGTAGGCAAGCACCGAGCCCATCAGTACCGTTACCAGCGAAAGGCTCATGAATGCCGTCTGTACCGGACTGCCCTTAAGATTGATCGAACCCAGTACATACCACAGACTTCTTATGATTCCTAAGCCTCCGGCATTGACCACGCATGCCGAGAGTACTGCGGAAGCCGGTGCCGGTGCAACGGGATGGGCGGATGTAAGCCACGAATGCATAGGCCACATGCCTGCCTTGACTCCAAAGCCCAGGATAAGCGACATGGCTGTTATCATCAGTATGGTGCCGTGCTGCTCCCATGTGGCGGCATCCACGCTGCCTCCCATTATGAAATCCAGACTGCCTGCGAATCTGCCTAAGTTATATATGCCAAAAAGAGCAAAATAAGCCCCGAAGAGCGAGAAGAACATATACTTAAGGGCGGCCATCTTAGCCTCCTTCGTCCTGTCATGGATGACAAGAGGCATCGATATAAGCGTTAAAAGCTCATAACACAGATAGAACGTCACAAGGTTCGAGGCTGCGCATAGCAGTATCTCAACAAGCATCGAAGCGGCAAAGAACACACCAAAGCTCTTCCTTCGCTCCTTACCCTTCATGTAATCGAGCGCAAATATCCCGGCGCATATGAAGATCACAAGGGTAAGTACCGCGAAGACCGCACCTAACGGGTCCATATGAAATTGAATAGGTAATCTGTCCATCATATCCGTCACGCAAACATATCAAGCCCCTGTCTGATAAGCTCCACTATCGGATCAGACATGACTCCGAGAATAACATTAAGTATCACGAAAGCACCAAGCACCGCACTGTATAACGGCACACTCCGCATATGCACCTTCTCATAGCCCTCTCTTCTGAAATTCTCATCCTCCTCTACCGGCGTATATATCCTTATGACCGTCTTCATAAAGTATATGGCATTAAGGATGGTACTTATTCCAAGGACTATAAGCACCGGAAGCATCCTCACCGTAAGGTTGACCGCCGCCTCGGCAAAGAGCAGCTTGCTTATGAAGCCTGAGAATAGAGGCACACCCACCATGGACAGTGCCCCGACTGCAAAGGCTATTCCCGCCATTCTGTTACGGTAGGCACTTCCTGTAAGCGGACCGAACTTCCTGCTGCCGTCGGATACATCGGTAAGTCCTATGGCAGATATGAAAAGAAGTGATTTGGTCGCCGCATGGCTTAGCATATGGAATATCGCAGCCACCATACCGAAGGCCGTACCCATTCCTATACCCATGAATATATATCCTATCTGTGCCACCGATGAGTAGGCGATCATTCGTCTTATATCATTTTCCCTGATGGCGCTTACCGAACCGAATATCATGCCCGAGAGTCCGAATATGAACAACACATCTATGATGCCGCTGTTTTTGTATATCTCAAAGCCTATTACTCTGTATATTATCTTGATAAGCAGGAATATATAGCCCTTGGACACAAGACTCGAAAGTATGGCGGCGCTTGATACGGTAGAGTATCCGTAAGCATCCGGAAGCCATGCATGGAACGGGAAGAGCGCACATTTTATTGCAAGTCCCACGCTCATAAGCGCTATGGTGCACAGCAAGGGCTCCGGATAGTGTCCGGCACTGACAAGCCCTTCCACGGATTCCTTGATATTGCTCATAAGCAGATGTCCCGTTATGTCATAGAGGATACATATTCCAAGCAGGATCATTCCCGAACCGATAAGGCTCATGATCATATATCTGACCGCCGCCTCTATGGTACGTCCGTTCTCCCTGATCATTATCAGTCCGCATGCCGATATGGTATTGATCTCCACGAATACATAAGCCGTGAAAAGGTCGTTGGTATATACCAGAGCAAGCAGTGAGCTTAACATCAGTCCCACAAGCACATAATACAGATTATGCTTACCTGTATTCACTTCATCATACAGCTTCTTGATACCGCCAAGCACCGACAGAAGCATCACTATGGAGAAGAAAAGTGCCATCCCCGCTTCCAGTATTCCCGCCCTTATCTCATTACCCCACGGTGCGGGAAAGTGTCCCATCATGAACACAAAGCTCTCTCTCGTTACGATAAGATTGCCCAGCAGCACGGCAGAAAGTCCTATGATTACGGTTATCACCACAGCATTAAGTACTCTGGCCGCCTTACCCGGAAGCACCGAGCATACGGGTCCTGAGAACATTGCAAGCATTATTGAGAAGAAGGGGAAGTTACGCACAAAGCCCATCATAAGCCCTCCTTCTTAAGTCTTGTTGATATCTCGTCCAGATTAAGCGTCCTGTATCTTCTGTAAAGCCTTATGGTAAGCGAAAGCATAAGGGCGGACACTGACACCGACACCACGATTCCCGTAAGCACAAGTCCTGCGGGGATAGGGTTGATATATCTCTCCACCGAAGTCACTCCGTCCACCACTATAGGCACCGTCCTTCCGGTTATATATCCCTTCACCGCAAGGAAGAGGTATATGGATGAGTCCATGATATTAAGTCCTATTATCTTCTTGATAAGGTTCTTCTGGAGCAGCAGATTGGCAAAGCCCGTGGCAAAAAGCGCCATGGCGATGACTTCCGCATAATTGGAAAAGAAATTTGCACCCATGTTAAAAATCTCCCTTCCTGAACATCACATAGAACGTATACATGGTGCATGCCACCACAAGTCCCACGCATATATTAAGTATCAGTATAAGTCCGCTTGAAAGTATGGCCCCCGCGGTTCCAAGGGGTATATGACTGTCTAAGTGATTGGCACCGCAGTAGAAGGAATATGCCTTACACAGACAGTATGTAGTCAGGGCAAAAAAGCTTATCCACTTATATGTCTTCTCAGTGAAGAACCTCTCAGTCTTCATAAAGCCAAAGGCATTGAGATAGAGTATCAGTCCCGCACCTATTATGGCACCTCCTGAGAATCCGCCTCCCGGAGACAGGTGTCCGTTAAGTATCACATATATACCGAATACGATTATGATAGGCACCAGGAATTTAGCCACAGTCTGCAATATCACATCATTCTTGGGCTCATATATGCGGTCACTTGATTCTTCCTTGTCCTTCTCATCCTTCTTATTGTGACGAAGAAGTATGAGCACCGTTATCGTTGCCACGAAGAGCACGTTGGATTCACCGAAGGTATCGAACGCCCTGTAATCAAGTATCATACCCGTCACGATATTGACAGCGCCCGTCTCCTCCAAGCCCTTCTCTATATACCTTGCCGGCACCTCATTATTGGTGGGTCTGTCGGCCGCTCCGACCTTAGGTAAGAATGATACGCTGTATATTAAGAGTGCGCCCAGTATGATGCAGAAAAGCACCGCAACCACTCTGTAGCAACGGTTAAAAAACCTAAGCAGCTTATTGGAGCTTTCATCATAAGCCTTCTCCTTGGCCAACTGCTTATCCTTCATTCGCTCTATCAGATCGGATTCATCCTCCATGGGAATGAGTAAAGACATGTCCATCTTAGTCTCATCCGGATAGTATTCATCCTCACCCTTAAGCCATTTGAAAAAACGATATGCTTTTGTCTTACTGTATTCTTCGTCGCTTTTACGCCTGCTCATCGAGTCCGTCCACCTTTTCGGTATTGATATCCATATCCGACAATTCCTTTGTTCCCTCTTCTATGTTGATCGCATGTATCTTCTTAAGTGTCACGAAGAAGAGCACACTGGTAACACCTGCTCCCACGGCCGCTTCCGTGATGGCAAGATCCGGAGATTCCAGCGTTACCCATATGATAGACATGATAAGTGAGAATGACATATATATAAGGATGGCATTAAGCAGATCCTTGGTCACGCTCACGCTCACAGCACATACAAGCAGAAAAACAAGCAATATTATCTGTAAAGTATTCATAGTTCTTCCTTTTTTTCCGATGCTTTATCATACTCAGCCTCAAGTATGCTCACATCCTCATACACCGTAGCTCTCTTATCTATATCCTCATTGGTAGTCACCTCAAGTCTGGCTAACAGATGTGAGGCCACCGGAGATGAGAACCACAGGAATACCACTATAAGCACTATCTTAAGTGTAGTCATGTTAAGTCCCGAAAAGATCATAAGGCCCACAAGGGACAGGCTTATACCAAGAGTGTCGCCCATGGCTGCCGCCTGCATACGGTTAAGAACGTAATTCATATGGAATACCCCATAGAGCTCCACCGTGAAGATGATAAGCCCCGCAAGCAGGAAGGCCGCTCCGATCACAAGTCGTATCCATTCCATGTTAATCCTCCTCCTTCTTTTTCCTTGCCGCTTTTCTCTCTTCATATATTCCTATATATACCTTGGTGATGACCACAACGGCTATAAAGCTTATCATGGCATAGATAAGCGATATGTCCACAAGATAATCCTCCTTAAGCAGAAGGGCGAGGGCTGTCATTATGACCATTACCATGGTTCCCATCATATTAACGGCCACTATCCTGTCCGCTATGCGCGGCCCTCTTATCGCCCTTATCAAGCAGGCAAAAAGCGCCAAGGCCAAGATCACTATGACGAACATATATATGGCTCTGTATGCTGTATCTATACTCATACTGCTTCCTTTCACTCAGTCCTTGTCCGCAGACTCATTCTTCTGCGCTATCATATCAAAGCCGCCGAACTGCTTCTCCCACCTGTCCTCGAATTCGTGCAGCATCACACAGAATACCGAATCCTTTATTCCCAGGGCGAGACTTTTATCAAGGCAGTGCACCTTGAATCTGTTGCCCTCAACGGATACAGTTATCGTACCCGGAGTAAGCGTTATGCTGTTGGCTAACATCATCCTGGCCGAATCCGTCTTAAGATCTGTTACAAAGCTTACAACGGCAGGCTCCACATCATATCTTGAGCTCATGATCATCCTTATGACCGAGAAGTTGGCCTTGACGATCTCCACTATAAGCACGGCGAAGTACTTCACAAAAAGACCCGCATTACGTGCCGCAAAAATGTCTATCCTTGGAGAATAATCAAGAAAATGACAGATGAACCAATATACGCATCCGCAGATGACCAGCCCGAAAAGCGCGATCTCTGTCGTGAGCTTTCCGTTAAAGATTACCCATACGAAGAATAAAAATAAAAACATTTATGATTTCTACCTATTATTTATGAACAAATATATTTACAAAGCAATATTGACATTGTACACCTTATTTTTTAAAATGCAAGTTGCAAGTATACAAAAAAGCAAAAGGTATACAAAGGGAGCGTAAAACAATGGAAAAGATAAGGATAAAGTATTTCACCGATAAGATCGAAAAGCTTGCGTATATAGACGGCAAGTCCGACTGGATAGATCTTCGCGCCGCCGAGGATATATATCTGAAGGAAGGCGAATGGAGGCTTATCCCCTTAGGAGTAGCCATGGAGCTTCCCAAGGGATATGAGGCCCATATAGTACCCAGAAGCTCTACATACAAGAACTTCGGGATCATCCAGACCAATCATCAGGGTGTGGTGGACTGCTCATACTGCGGAGACAATGACCAGTGGTACATGCCGGTGCTTGCCATGAGAGACACTCACATAAGCTTAAATGACAGGATATGTCAGTTCCGTATAATGGAGAACCAGCCCAAGCTCGAATTCGATGAGGTTACTCACCTTGAAGGCGCGGACAGAGGCGGCTTCGGCTCCACGGGCAGACAGTAAGGAGCGCCTATGCATAACAATGTGACAGATTATCTTAATTCCATAGTGAAGAGCAAGCCTCACAAGGTTGCCTACAGCGACGGTACAGACTCTCTTACCTTCATGGACGTATATAACATAAGCGGTGCAATAGGCACATATATCGCAGGAAGAGGTATATATAAGAAGCCCGTTGTAGTCTTCATGAGCAAATCCCCCGCAGAGGTGGCCACCTTCTTAGGTGTTGTATCGGCAGGCTGCTATTATGTGCCCATAGATGAAGAGATGCCATCCGAGAGGATACGCCTTATCCTTGACAATGTCTCATCTCCTCTTATTATATGCGACAGCCTGACAGCAGAGGTCGCAGAAGGCTTTAAGAAGAATGACACCGATGTCATATTATATGACGATATCCGTTCAACTCTCCGTAATGACAGCGTGCTTAATGACATTCATGACAGAGCAATTGATACAGACCCCATATATATAGTATTCACCTCAGGCTCGACAGGCGTTCCCAAGGGTGTAGCGGCTTGCCACCGCTCGGTGATAGACTATATCGAGCAGCTATCGGAGGTGCTGTCCTTTAGCGAGGATACTGTATTCGGCAATCAGTCTCCCCTGTACTTCGATGCCTGTCTTAAGGAACTGTATCCCACTCTTAAGTTCGGTGCCACGGATTATCTCATACCCAAGCAGCTATTCTCTACTCCCTATAAGCTTGTGGAATTTCTGAATGAGCACAGGATCAATACCATATGCTGGGTAGTATCCGCACTCACAATGGTGAGCGCATTCGATACCTTCGATGATATCAAGCCTGAGTATCTTCATACTATAGCCTTCGGAAGCGAGGTCTTCCCTGTCAAGCAGTTCAGGATATGGAGAGATACCCTTCCCAATGCTACCTTCACTAACCTCTACGGTCCCACCGAAGGAACGGGAATGTGCTGCTATTACAGGGTGAACAGAGACTTTGAAGAGGGCGATTCCATCCCTATCGGCAGACCCTTTGACAACAGGGAGATACTGCTTATCAAGGATGACGATACTCTTGCAGGTGACGGCGAAGAGGGCGAGATCTGCATTAGAGGAACCTCGGTTACTCTCGGATACTATAACGACCCCGAAAGGACAGCCGCAGTATTCACTCAGAACCCGCTTAATACCGCCTACCCTGAGATAATATACAGAACCGGAGATATAGGCAGATACAATGAGCTCGGCGAGCTTATATACATATCCCGTAAGGATTATCAGATCAAGCACATGGGCCACAGGGTGGAGCTTGGCGAGATAGAAGCTGACGTGGATGCACTGGATGTCATAAGGATGGCGGCCTGCATATATGACAATGACAAAAAGCTCATTATACTGTATTATATAGGAGATATAGAGGCAGCAGAGCTTAATAAGCTGCTTAAGGACAAACTGCCAAGGTATATGCTGCCCGGCAGGACATATAAGCTTGACAGCATGCCCTTTACCGGCAACGGCAAGATAGATCGTGTTACACTTAAGAAGATGTACAAGGAGGCATAAGCAATGGAAGAATTAATGGAGATACTTACATCCCTTCACCCGGATGTTGATTTTGACAAAGAGGAGCATCTGATAGATGACAAGATCCTTGACTCAATGGATATAGTAAGGCTTGTGACCGAGCTTACGGACAAGTTCGATATTAAGATCAAGGCCAAGGATATTATCCCTGAGAACTTCAATTCCGCTAAGGCGATCGGTGCACTGATAGACAGGATCAATGAAGAATGATGAGGTGTTAAGGTGCTATTCACATCCTACGGCTTCATAGGCTCAGTGCTTATACTTTTTCTGCTCTACTACGTTATTCCCAAGAGGTTAAGACCGGCACTTTTGCTAGTCTTCTCTCTTATCATATACGGTATGGCAGACGCCAGATACCTTATATATATAGGTATAACCGTTGTAACGGTATGGTACGCAGCCCTTATCATAGATAAGAACAACAAAGCCGTCAAAGACTACATCAAAAAGCATAAGGCAGAGATGTCCGCCACGGAGCGTAAGGCATACAAAAAGCTTAAGGGGAGAAAAAGTCTCCTCTTCTTTTTGGCAGGGCTTGTCTTAAACTTAGGAATACTGGCCGTAGTGAAATACTCCGGCTTTGTCTTATCCGGTATAGGGCATATGCTCTCTTCCGGTACAGACGGTGTACTGAATATACCCGATATGCTTATCCCCTTGGGCATATCCTTCTATACCTTCCAGTCCGTTGGATATCTGACTGATGTATACAGAGAGAATATCGATGCAGAGAAGAGTCTGCCAAGATATGCTCTCTTTATCACTTTTTTCCCGCAACTGGTACAGGGTCCCATAAGCAGATATGAGGATCTTGCTCCCACACTGCTTGCTCCGCACAGTGCCGACTTCAGTGTCATATTCCGTGGACTTCAGCGGATACTGTGGGGATATTTTAAGAAGCTTGTCATTGCAGACAGACTTCTTATGGGAGTTACCACGCTTATAGGGGATACCTCCCTCTATCGCGGCGGGTATGTACCCGTTATGATGCTTCTGTATACGCTTGAGCTCTATGCGGACTTTACCGGCGGAATTGACATAACCATCGGTATCGCCGAGACCCTTGGCATTAGCATCAAGGAGAACTTCATACGTCCCTACCTGTCCACATCCCTTGCAGATTACTGGCGCAGGTGGCACATATCCATGTGCAGTTGGTTCCGTGACTATGTCTTCTATCCGGTATCCACAAGCAACGCTTCCATACGGCTGTCCAAGTGGGCCAGAAAGCATATAAGCGATAGTGCGGGCGGTAAACTTCCCGTATATCTGTCAAGCTTCATTGTATGGTTCTGTACCGGCATATGGCATGGGGCAAGTGTCAACTTCATAGTATGGGGACTTCTTAACTTCCTTGTACTTACGATATCTGAAGAGCTTTCTCCTCTCTATGAGAGATTCCATAAGCGCTTCTCATTCGCCGGCAGCTTCCCTTATCGTGTATTCATGATACTTCGTACCTTCCTTTTGGTATGCGTACTGAATCTCTTCGACTGCTTTGCGGATGTCAGAGATACTCTCGGCCTTATAGTATCCGCTTTTAACTTCGGAAGCTACTCATCTATGGAAAAGGGTGCCCTGCTTAACATCGGCTTAAGCGTAAGTGACTATGTTATCGCTGCCGTTGCGCTTACGGCTGTACTTATCGTAAGCATCATCGAAGAGAGGTATGATACAAGCATCAGGGATATCATAAGAAAGCGTCCCTATGCGGTGAGGTTCATTCTGTGGACATGCCTGTTCCTTGCAACTCTCATATTCGGAGTATACGGTATAGGCTATGACTCCTCACAGTTCATATACAACAGGTTCTAAAGCAATGAGAAAAAAGTTAGAGACAAGACAACTTATAACCGCATTACTGTCTGCCGTGGCTGTTATCGCGCTGATATACCTTGCGCAGAGACTTCTGATCCCCAAGTATGTGGATGATATCGTGGAAGGCGGAATGGTATCCGAATACTATGATGAGAAGGACAAGAGCTTCGATGTTATCTTCATAGGCGACTGTGAGGTGTATGAAAACTTCTCTCCCGTCACACTGTGGGAGAACTACGGCATCAACAGTTATATAAGAGGAAGTGCCGAGCAGTATATCTTCCAGTCATATTATATGCTGGAGGATACCTTAAGATACAGCAGACCGAAGGTTGTGGTATTCAACATACAATCCCTGCAATTTGATGAGTCAAGATCGGAAGCATACAACCGCATGACCATAGACGGTATGAAGTGGTCAGGGGCCAAGCTTGGATGTATCAAAGCCTCCATGACAGATGAAGAACATCTTATTGAATATATATTCCCCATCTTAAGGTTCCATTCAAGATGGAACGAGCTAACGTCTGCGGATGTGGAGTACATGTTCAGACACAAGAAGGTGACACACAACGGCTATTACATGCGAGTGGATGCTCTTCCCGCAGGGGACATGCCGCCGGTGAAGCCGCTTGGAGACTACAGCTTCGGTGACAGGGCATGGGAATATCTTGATAAGATACGCACCTGCTGTGAGGACAATAATATAGAGCTTCTGCTCATCAAGGCGCCCAGTCTTTACCCGTACTGGTATCCGCAGTGGGATGAACAGGTAAAGGAATATGCCGATATGTACGGCCTTAAATACATTAATTTCCTTGACGAAAAGGATGCAATAGGTATAGATTATAACACAGACACATATGACGGCGGTCTGCATATGAACCTAAGCGGTGCCGTGAAGTGTGCGGATTACATCGGCCCCATACTAAGGAATGAGTATGAAGTGCCCGACAGACGTGATGATGAGGCTCTTGCTTCCATATGGGCAGACAAGATCAGGGTCTACAACGAAGATATAGATTATCAGAAGGAGCAGTACGGTATAGAATGACCGTTATAAGAATATGTGCGGAATATGCGGAATCTTAGGAAGAGAGAACAGAAGAAGCATCCCTGAGGATGTCCTTAAGGATATGATGAAGGCCATTGCCCACAGAGGACCGGACGGAAGCGGAAGCTTCATCGACTCTCATGTGGCTCTTGGCTTCAACAGGTTAAGCTTTATTGACCTTGAGGGCGGGATGCAGCCTCTCTATAACGGTGATAAGTCCGTGGTTATGGTATGTAACGGAGAGATATTCAACCATAACGAATTAAGGGATGAACTTATGGCTAAAGGCTATGTGTTCAGGACCAGAACAGATGTGGAGGTGATACCCCATCTGTATGATGAATACGGACTTGACTTTCCCAAGTATCTGAACGGGCAGTTCGCCATTGCTCTGTATGATATCCGTAAGGACGAGCTGTACTTAATAAGAGATCAGGTGGGGATATGTCCCCTTTACTATACGATATATGACGGTCGTGTCATATTTGGTTCGGAGATCAAGGCTATCCTTGAATATCCCGGCGTTCCGAGAAGGCTCAATATGAAAGCCGTCGATCAGCTTATGAACTTCCCCGGCATCGTCTCTCCCACTACCTTCTTCGATGGTATATACGCACTCCGCGCCGGACATATCATAAGGTTTGCGGCAGATCCTGCCATAGAGCCTGAGGATATTGAATTTTGGGATATGATATACACGGAGGATATAGAGGATAAGGGCGAGGAATACTATGTTGAGAATGTGAAAAAGCTCTTTAAAGAGGCTGTTGCCAGAAGATTAGAGGCGGATGTGCCCATCGGATTCTATATATCCGGAGGTCTTGACAGCTCGCTTGTGGCCTGTTATATAGGCAAATTCCTGCTTAACAGCTACTATTCCTTCTCTGCCGAGATCGGAACAGACGAACTGGACGAAAGCCCTTATCAGAAGCTTGTTAAGGACTGTGTTAAGTCTACACATTATTCCGTTCCCGTAACGGATGAGAGTATATATGAGAATCTGCGTACCGTGATACATCATACGGAATCCGCAGTCAAGGAAAGCTATGATGTGGCAGCCTTTCTCTTAAGCTCTCTCGTGCAGGGCTCTCCTGCCAAGGCTGTCCTTACGGGGCAGGGTTCGGACGAATTCTTCTGCGGTTATGTGGGCTATATGCTTGATATGTTCCGCGGTATGCAGCGTGGTTCCATGAGCGAGGATGAACTTAAATATAATGAACACCTGTGGGGTGACAGATACTTCAGATACGAAAGGATACATCCGGATATTCGCAAGGTGCATAAGCAGGTGTATTCTCCTGAATTCGCATCACAGTTAGAGAGCTTCTCGGCACTTAAGGAAAGCCCTATAGATACAGCCAAGGTTGCGGGCTTAAGTGATGCCAAGAGACGGTCATATATAGACTATAAGCTTCGTCTGTCGGATCACCTTCTGATAGAACACGGTGACCATATGTTCTTCTCTCATTCGGTTGAAGGCAGGCACCCATTCTTAGATGCCAGGCTGCTTGACTTCGTAAGGCTGATACCCGATGAGTATAAGATCAACGGTACCAATGAGAAGTACATACTTAAGCGTGCCGGAGAAGGCATCGTGCCTGAGAAGATCCTTAAGCGCAACAAGTTCCCCTTTCAGGCACAGGGAATGTCGATGCTTATCAAGAATACCCGCATTGAAGAATACATCGACGACACACTTATAAGAAAATACGGTATATTCAATACCGATTTCATAAGCAGGATGAGAAAGGACTACAGACAGGAGGATTTCAAGCTCATGGGCGCATATGAGATCGACTATCTCATGATAGTCATGACGGTGACCATGCTGTGTGAGGAATTCTCATTAAGCGTATGAGCAGGCTTTATCATACATGTATGTTTTTTTTTATGAGGGATTAGTGTGAAAAATATGAGTAATATAGACAAAGAGATGGAGATCATCGATCTTGACAACGAGGACATAACCTCAGAGCCCGATCTGTCCGAAGATGAGATCGTACATGAGGACGAGACCGTGTCTTATGATGAGAACACATCCGGTGAAGCCGCATCAGATGAGACCGCATCCGGTGAGGCTGCTTTGGATACAGAGCATGGCACGACTACACATTCAGAGCGTTCCCATAAGAGACATAAGAAAAATAAGAAGAAGCATAAGAATCGCAAAAAGGGGCATGGCATAGCCGTGGCTCTGATCTTATTTACTCTTCTTGCTGCTCTGGGAGTCGGCGGATATTATATCTACAGCGACTATACGGGACGCGTCTATTCAAGGGCTATAATAGAGGCCGGTGACGTTGAGGTCACCCCCGATGACTTCTCTAAGGACCCTCTTAAGCCAGTATATTTTGCGGACGGCTTCGATATCACGGCTATAGATACCAAGTCTCCCGGTGACTATGATATCTCTCTTACATCCGGCTTCTATAGCTATACATCCATTCTGACCGTAGAGGATACTACCCCTCCCGTAGCAGAGATCGACACTGTAACCCTTGAATTCGGTAAAGAGGTTACTCCTTCCGATTTCATAATTAGTATTGATGATGTGACTAAGGTGGATGTAGCCTTCGCCACAGCCCCCGATCTAAGCAAGGGCGGTGAAAGCCCCGTCACCCTTATACTTACCGATACTTCCGGTAATACGGCAACATATGATTCCACACTTACCATAATTCCCATACACAGCAGTGTAGTGATCGAGGCCGGAGATGATATGCCGTCTGTTGACAGCTTCCTGCTTCCTGAGATGGGTTCGGATAATGATGGCGCAGTTATGTTAACCTCTGCCGGTTCAATAGATACTCTTATCCCCGGAGAATACCCTGTTAAGATCAAGCTTTCCTCAGGTACATATGAGTCCAGACTTATCATAGAGGATACCATAGCGCCTGTCATCACCGTGAAGGACTTCGACGGCTATATAACCTCGGATATCACTCCCGAATCCCTTATAGAGACTGCCGAGGATTCCACAGAGCTTAAGTTCTCCTTCAAGGAAGAACCCGAATTCGATTCCGAAGGCACATATGAGGTTACAGTGGTTGCCACGGATATGGGTGGCAACACCGCTGAGGCTGTATCAACCCTTAAGCTTATACCCGATACGGAAGCACCGGTCATCACAGGTGCCAAGGATATCACGATCATGCAGAATTATCCCATAAGCTATCGTGACGGTATCACGGTGACGGATAACTGTGATGAGAACATAGTACTTAAGATCGAAGCAGACAGTGTCAACCCCAAGGAGCTCGGTACATACCCCATAGTATATTCCGCTACGGACAGAGCCGGCAATACCACTGAGGTACCCGTTACCCTTACCATAATCGAAGAGCACTATGATGAAGCCACGGTATATGCCCTTGCCTCACAGACACTTGCACGTATCACCACTCCCGAAATGAACAATATGGAGAAGATAACGGCCATATACTGGTATGTCAAGAAGAACATGTCCTATACCGAATCCGACAATAAGGATGACTGGCTTAAGGCTGCTTACTATGGTCTTGCTCTCCATAAGGGCGACTGCTACTCATACTGCTGTGCATGCAAGGCAATGTTCGATGTACTCGGCATCCCCAATATGATCATAGACACCTATCCCTTAAGGATCATACATTTCTGGAATCTGGTCGATCTGGGCGAAGGCTGGAGACACTTTGATACCACCCCAAGAATAGGCGGAGGCGAGTTCCTGTACATGGATGATGCAACTATCACAGCATACTCTGTAGCACACAATAACTCACATATATACGACAGGAACAGATTTCCGGGCATTCAGTAGCCCGTAGTCAAAGGATTATGGAAAAACTCGGTATTATAGGCGGTCTGGGCCCCATGGCCACAGTCAGTTTCATGAAAAGAATAATTGACATGACGGATGCTACCTGCGATCAGGAGCATATTCATATGGTAGTGGAGCACTGCCCCACTATCCCCGACCGTACAGCTTACATCCTGGATCATAACAAGCCCGATCCTGCCCCCGCCATACTTGAGGCTTGCAGGATTTTGGAGGGTGCAGGTGTGGACGAGATAGCCATCCCCTGTGTAACAGCCCATTTCTTCAGGGATAAGATTGCCAAGATCACATCGATACCCGTACTGGACGGTGTAGCGTTGTGTGCGGATTATCTTAAGGAAAAGGGCGTACATAATGTAGGGATAATGGCTACCGACGGAACGATAGCCTCCGGTATATTCCACAATGTACTGTCCGAACACGGGATCACCTCTGTCACACCTACACCGAAGGCTCAGAGGTATGTAATGGACCTTATATATAATGATGTCAAGGGCGGCAGACCTATAGAGCAGGATAAGTTTGGTGCCGTGGCCGTTGAACTCAGAGAAAACGGTGCCGAGGTGATAATCCTTGGATGCACCGAATTGTCCGTTATAGCCGATAAGTGGCTGCCGGATGGCAGGTTTTTGGATGTTTTATCAGTTTTATCCCGTGCATGTGTCATGGATTTCGGCAAATTGAAGGATGCATATAAGGAATTATTGTGATACAATTAATGTCCATGATAGGAATATATTATTAGATTAAAGAGGATATCATAGTGTGAAAAATATGATTGATATCATATTTTTCACACAGCGATTTGTGCCGAGCCCAAATCGCCTTATCGCATCGGCGAATCTGACATTCGCCTCGCGAGCCTCGCACAATGTGCTCGGCCCGGAGGATTATTATGAAAAAATCAATCAGTGTTATCATAACAGCAGCCGCACTTGCAATGGCACTTACAGCATGCGGCGGGACATCTGAGGATGTTAAAAGGATAGAGAAGGATTCAACATCCGCTACGGCAACAGAGACTACCGAGGTCAAGGCCGAGGAGCCCGTAACGGAGGGTGCAGAAGTAACGGCTAACGAAGCCTCTTCGGATGGTGGCTATATATATCACGCCGAGACAGCCTCCGGCTCCATAGATGTATCTGTGGATATGCCGATGGAGACGGTGCTTGCCGCATTAGGCGAGTCTGACAGCTACTTTGAAGCCAAGAGCTGTGCTTTTGACGGTCTTGACAAGATGTATACCTACGGACATTTTGAGATAGATACCTATCCCAGTGAATCAGGCGACAAGGTATCCGCAATCTACCTTACGGACGACCTGACCGGTACTCCTGAGGGATTATATATAGGTTCTTCCAAGGAGGATATGGAGAAGCTCTACGGAACCGACTATGAGGTGAACGGAAGTGAATATACATACAAGTCCGGGGATATGAGTCTCAAGATTCAGATATCCAAGGACAAGGTAAGCTATATAACATATGCTTCCAAGGTACTCGGTACGGTAGCCGGCAACTGATGATATATTCGTATGATGACTTAAGATAAAGGTCTGTACAGAGGGGATATTCTATTATGACAAAGATAACTGTATCAGGAAAAATCAAAGCATTATCAATGGCTGCCATGACTGCTGTTATGGTAGCTTCATCATCCGTGCCCGTATATGCTTCTTCTACAGGTATTCCCACTGAGGTATTCAGAGCGCAGAAGCTCGCTGATGAGAAGAAGGCAGAAGAACTAAGGATCGCTGCCGCTAAGCAGGCTGCCGCAGAACAGGCTGCATTCGCAGAAGAACAGATGCAGATACGCGCTGCAATGATAGCCTCCGGAGTGGCTATTCCTCAGGCGATAAAGGGTGCCATTATGCCGGATACCACCGGCTATTCACTTATAGCAGTGTATTCCACCAAGTACAACGACAGTCAGGCACGTGCCACTAACATAACTCTTGCCGCCAACAGGATCAACGGATATGTACTGAATCCCGGAGATGTATTCTCCTTCACTCATACCATTCTTCCCAGAACCGTGGCCAACGGCTATGTGGCAGGTCCTATATTCGTGCAGAAGGAGCATTCCATGGGCATAGGCGGAGGCATCTGTCAGGTATCCTCCACTCTATACGCGGCTACTATTACGGCAGGTATACCTGCTTTAGAGCGTCATGAGCACGGACTGCCGGTTACATATATTCCTCAGGGAATGGATGCCACGATCGATGGCACGAGACTTGACTTTAAATTCGCCAATCCCTACGATAAGCCGCTTATGATATCGGCCACGCCCGATTACGGTACTCTTACCGTAGGCTTATGGCTTATGAACTGATCGCTTGATCGATTGATCGATCATCTTATACTCGTTCCCCTTATCGCCTGTTTGACTTTAAGCAGGCTTCCGGGGGATACCGAGAGTTCATCCACACCCATCCTCAGAAGATCTCTTGTAAATGTCGTATCCGCAGCAAGCTCACCGCATACGCATACCTTTTTCCCGGCATCGTGGGCATTGGTGATTATCATCTTAAGCATACGTATAACTGCCTGATGATGATAGTCGCATATGAATTCAAGCTCGGTATTCTGTCTGTCTACAGCCAGTGTATACTGGGTCAGGTCATTGGTTCCTATTGAGAAAAAATCCACCTCTTTGGCTAAAAGGTCGGATATGACTGCTGCTGCCGGTGTCTCTATCATCACACCCACCCTGCAGTCACGGTATTCAATACCCTCTCTGTCAAGCTCTGCTTTTGCTTCATTCATTACTGAACGTATCTGCCATATCTCCTCTATTGAGATTATCATGGGCAGGAGGATTGATATGTGACCGCAGGCCGCTGCCCTGTATATGGCTTTAAGCTGTGTCCTGAATACATCCTTATGTCCCAGACAATATCTGACGGCTCTCATACCCATGGCCGGATTATCCTCATGCTTAAACTGCATATAAGCCTCGGTCTTATCCGCACCTATGTCAATTGTCCTGACTATAAGCTCCTTACCGTCAAGTATGCGGACAGCCTCGGTATATGTGTCGTATTGCTCCTCCTCAGTGGGATAGTCATCCCTGTCCAAATAGAAAAGCTCCGTTCTGAACAGTCCTATTCCTTCGCAGCCGTTATCTATAGCCCTCTTAACATCATCCACACTTCCCACATTGGACATAAGACCTATATGCTTTCCGTCCAAGGTGACACAGGGCTCCGCCTTAAGGAGCTTCAGATTCTTATCCCTCTCCTCGCTCTCTTCCTTCTTTCTCTTGTATATAAGGAGCTGTTCCTCATCCGGATCTATTATCAGATTACCGGTATACGCATCCACAATGGCGGTCAGTCCCTCACAGTCCTTAGGGAAATCCACCGCCACAATGGCCGGAATATTAAGGGATCTTGCAAGGATAGCCGTATGTGAGAGGTTGGAGCCTCTCCTTGTAACGAATGCAAGTATCCTGTCCTTATCAAGCTGCATAGTCTGGCTTGGTGTCAGATCATCCGCAAGCAGTATATACTTACCCTCAGGCATCGTGATGACGGTATGTCTCCCCGTCAGTATACGGATGATGCGGTCGCTTATATCGCCTATATCCTCCGCTCTTGCCTGCATATATTCATCATCCATTGCAAGGAACAAATTACATATACTGTCCCTTGTCTCCTCAACTGCATGCTCAGCCGGAATCTGTCTGTCTCTGATACGCTTCTCTACAGCCTCCACGTATGCAGGATCGTCAAGCATAACAAGGTATGAGTTAAGCAGGGCAGCATTCATCTTGTTGTCCTCTTCCTCCGCCTTATCACGTAGCTGTGTAAGCTGTATACGGGCAACTGCTCTTGCTTCGGTGAATCTTCTTATCTCACCCGTATTCCCCAGATACCCTGATATCTCTCCCGCCTTGGCATGACCTCTGTATATTGTTAATGTTCCGATGGCTATTCCTTCGGATACTGCTTTTCCCTGCACTCAAACCTCTCTTCCGTCCCCTGCGGACCTGAATATATCCGTCAGGGTATTAACAAGTACATTAATATCTATAGGCTTGGCGATATGAGCGTTCATACCTGCCTCTTTCGCTTTCTTCACATCCTCCGAGAAAGCGTTGGCTGTCATGGCTACTATCGGTATACTTGCCAAAACCTCATCCTCCAACCCTCTTATTGTTCTGGTGGCCTCATAACCATCCATAACCGGCATCTGAATATCCATAAGCACACCATCAAAGTGTCCGTGCGGAGAGGTTCTTACCTTCTCAACCGCTTCCCGTCCATTCTCAGCGATCTCTACTACAAATCCCAGTCTCCTAAGTATCTTGAGCGCTATCTCCCTGTTGATGGCCACATCCTCCACAAGAAGCAGACGAAGCCCCGTAAAGTCCGCACCCTTATCGGGCTTATCGGCCTCGGCCTTACTTCCGGCAGGCTCAGGTGCGATACCGAATGTGAGCCTTACTATAAATTCCGTACCCTGTTCCGGTGCCGTATCAACCTCTATGGTTCCTCCCATCAGATCAACGATACTCTTGGTTATGGCCATTCCCAGACCGCTTCCCTGAATACCGCTTACCGTAGAGGTTCTCTCCTGCTCGAATGCCTCGAAGACTCTGGCTGCGAACTCCTTGGTCATTCCTATACCGCTGTCCTTGACACGAAGCTCATATCTTCCGTGATCCTTATCATCATCCATTATCTGCCATATGTTCACACTGACGGTTCCACCCTCAGGAGTGAATTTATACGCATTACTTAACAGATTCAGAAGCACTCTGTTCAGCCGGTTCTTGTCGCAATAGACGAACCTGTCCTTGATCTGTGAGGTATCCACCACGAAAGCTATGTCCTTCTCCCCCATCTGTGTAGCGAACATATCCCTAAGCTCTTCAAAGGTCTTCCTAAGGTCTATCGGAATAAGCTCAAGATCCATCTTACCTGTCTCTATACGGCTCATCTCCAGTACATCATTGATAAGCGCAAGGAGATGATAGCTTGATGTCTTGATCTTACCTAAGTACTCTCTCATACCGTTGAAATCCACATCCTTCTGCTCTGCCAGATTGATATAGCCTATAATGGCATTCATGGGAGTACGTATATCATGAGACATATTGGATAGGAAGGTAGATTTGGCGATGCTTCGCTCCTCTGCTACGCCCTTGGCTCTCTCCATCTGTCTCTCTCTCTTGGATATGGTATTGTATATACTGAACATGATACCGAGGGATGCCAGAATAATGCACATCTGTATAATATTGTTACGGGTCTGTAGCCCTGATGCCATCTCTATCTGTGAATCTATATATGCCTTGGTAAGCTCCGTATTCTCCACCTTTCCTTCAGTTATATCCCTGTTCTCATAGTAGTCGCTTATGTTGCCTGTGATCTCCTTGGTCATATCATCATTGGCCTGCTTGATCCACATAAGAGATGTGAAGAATATGAGGAAAAGAAGTCCGATCCACACAACCGTAGACTTTCCGAATCTTCTCTCTTTATCCCTGCCGAACACATATCTGAAGAAGATAAATCCCAGTATACTCCAGAATGCGAGTATGAGATACGACTCCGTAGCCATGGCACCCACTGACCATGACATGAAATAGAAGAAGAATATCACCGACATTATCAGTCCGATGATCCCTGTAGCAATGATCTTCCCATCCTTCTCCTTCCTTGCAAGCGTGAAAGCGGCAGCAGAGGTGTACGCATAGGCTATGGTTGCTCCGATGGTATTGACATCAACTATCCACCCTATGGCGGTGCGGCCTAAGAACGGGATCACCATGGATATGCACATAAGGAACATCACCGCATTCTTAGGCGTTCCGTCTGTGCTCAAGGCACCGAACCACTTGGGCAGCATGCCATCCTCGGACATTGTATACATCAGTCTGCTGGCCGCTATGAAATTGCCCACAAGCCCTGTGATGACACCTGCAATGACTGTGAATGTCAGTATCACGAAGCCTGTAGTGCCCATTACGCTTTTGACCGAATAGAATACAGGCAGTCCTTCAAGACCACCGACCCCCGGAAGAGCCGCGATGTATTCACCCGTGCTGTTATACTGTGGCGGGACTACTGACGAAGTCAGACCCGACAGCAGCAGATACGCTATCATTCCGGTCAGTACCGATGTTCCCAATATGATTATCGATCTTTTAACAGGGAAGTCAAAGTCTTCCGTGGAATTGGATACGGATTCAAATCCCGCAAAAGCCCACGGTGTAAGGGCGATAATACTGCATATCTGCGATATGACCGGTCTTCCTGAAGCCGAGAAGCCACTGTAGAGGTCTGTAAAGCTTTTATCAGACAAATCAAACACCGTAAAGGCACATATCACTATACCGGCAAGAAGAATGACAGCCAGTACTATCTGAATCGTTATGGCAAGTCTCTTACCGTACATACAGCAGCATCCGAAGACTGCAGTGATCACTACGGAGAGCAGTACCTCTCCCATATATATATCGTAGCCCAGTATCACATAATGAAACCCGAACTGGAAAAGGGCACCGAAGAGCTTCCTGAATATAAGCGAGAGTGCTGTAGCGTTAGCCCAGATAATAGCTATATACACAAGCATTAAAAACCATGCGCTTAAAAAGCCATGATCATATCCGAAAGCCTTGATCGTATATGTAAGTGTACCGCCGGCATCCGGATATCTGTTCATAAGATAGTGGTAATTCACACCTATAATGAACATAATAACCGCACCGATCATGATACCTACGGCAGTTCCTGCCGGACCCGCTAAGGGGAGAAAGGTTGTTCCCGGCATGACGAAAGCGCCCCATCCCACAGCACAACCGAATGACAGTGCCCACACTGCCATCGGGGATAGGTACTTCTTAAGTCCGGATCTTTCTATATTATCCCGCCTGTCCAAAGCTCTTCCCTCTCTTTAATCAATGTCTGATATTACCCTGTTCCTGTTTATCCGATTTGTTCAATCCTTCACCCTTTATGTAGTATTCAAGCAGTCTGAGTACATATTCGGGAGCATGCCTGTTATCCCTCTCCCACTCCGTAACCGTACGATATGATATACCGAAAAGCTCACAGAACTGCTTCCTGTTCATTCCTGTGGACTCACGTAATTCCTTTATCTTCTTCTGAGTGTTATTATCCATGCATTCCCTCCGTCTCCTGCATCCGGTCAACCTTGCATATCTTCGAAAATCTCTAGTACTTATTAATGATACACTCTGTGTATTTTATCATATTACATATACAAAAAGAATAGACTTTTTTTTGATTTGAGTGTTGACAATCGTTTTTTAATTGTGTACAATCTAATTGCAGCAAATCAAACCCATCCTTCTTACATGAAGGGTCAATGTAGAAACCGGAGGATAACTATGAATTTATATGATTTTACTGTTAAAGCACGGGATGGCTCAGATGTTGCATTGTCTGATTTCAAGGGCAAGGTAGTCTTAGTGGTGAACACCGCTACAGGCTGCGGATTTACCCCCCAGTATGATGAGCTTCAGGATATGTATGATGAGCTTAAGGATAAGGGCTTCGAGATCCTTGACTTCCCCTGCAACCAGTTCGCTAATCAGGCACCCGGAAGCGATGAAGAGATCCACACCTTCTGCAGCGGCAGATACGGTATCACCTTCCCTCAGTACAGCAAGGTGGATGTCAACGGTGAGAATGCCATTCCTTTATTCAAATGGCTCACAGAGAATACCAAGTTCGAGGGCTTCAACGGTCCCGCCAAGCTCATGCTCACTCCTATAGTCAAGAAGATGGATGCCGATTACAAGAACAACGGCAACGTTAAGTGGAACTTCACCAAGTTCGTCATAGATAAGAACGGTGAGATTGCCGGACGCTTCGAGCCTACGGCTGATTGTAAGGATGTTAAGGCTAAGGTTGAATCACTTTTATAATTGCGTTTTAAGGCATCGGCGAATCTGAAATTCGCCTCGCGAGCCTAGCACAAGCATCAAAGATGCTATGGCTCGGCATGGAGGATTAATATGTTTCATTATGATTACAGAACACAGGGTACATGCTCACAGCTTATAAGCTTTGATCTTGAGGATGATGTTGTCCGCAACATCTCCTTCATGGGAGGCTGCAACGGCAATCTTAAGGCTGTATCCACACTTTGCGACGGTATGACCGTGGATCAGATAGAGAGCAAGCTTAAGGGAATACTGTGCGGTAGAAGACCTACCTCATGCGGAGACCAGTTTGCAAGAGCCGTCAGAGAAGGCTATAATGCATCTAAGGACCCTGACTACACGCCCGAAGCTGTTGCAGACTGACAGGGCTCCGATACTTTACTCGGCATGGAGGATAATTCTACATATGGGAGATAAGTACGACTGTTTAAAGCTTGACAATCAGATATGCTTTCCGCTATATGCCTGTGCCAAGGAGATTGTGCGCAGATATAAGCCGCTGCTTGACAAGCTTGACCTGACTTATACACAATATATTACCATGATGGTCATGTGGGAGCATGAAAGGCTCAACGTCAAGGAACTTGGGAAGTATCTGTATCTGGATTCAGGTACACTCACACCACTGCTTAAGACACTGGAGAAAAAAGGGTACTTAAGCCGTACCCGTTCTGCGGATGACGAAAGGAACCTCATAATCACCATAACCGATAAGGGTATGGCTCTAAGAGATGCCGCCATAGAGGTGCCTTCTAAGATGGGTTCATGCTTTAACATGGAGCCTGAGGATGCGGCCACTCTCTACAGGCTGCTTCATAAGCTTATGGAAACATTCTGATCATTGGGATATCAAAGCTCAGCATCAAACTTGGCTTTGATATCCCACATTTTATTCAATAAAGGTGAATAATCGGTATCTGTCCGTGAGCGCAGAAGCTCGGTGATCTCACTTACGACATCATATAACGGGGTAAGTGCCAGATTGGCAAGTACACCCTTTATTGCATGCGCCTCTTCAAAAGCCCCCTCCAGATCCTTCGCCTTCACCTTCTCATCTAAAGCCTTATACCGCTCCCCACTAAAGGCTTCGGGAATAAGTCCTAAGTAGAACTCCTCATCATTAAAGCATCTTTCAAGCCCCTCCGATGTATTGCATCCAAGTTCATTAAGCTTCTCTACTGTTATCATATTCTATCCTCTCCTTTATAAAATCGCTGAATCTGTCAGGATGTATGGGCTTGGAGAAATAGAAGCCCTGTATCACATGAACCCCCGCCTGACGTAACAGCTCATACTGCTCCTTGAATTCAACCCCTTCAGCCACAACCGTCAGATTAAGATACTCCGCTATATCCATTATGAGTACCACCATACGAAGATCCTTGGGGTTGGTATGGATGTTCCTTATGAATCTCATATCAAGCTTAAGTACATCTATCGGAAGTGAAGACAGCATATTAAGCGATGAATATCCCGTACCGAAATCATCCATCTCTATCCTGAAGCCGGCACTCCTTAAGTCATTAACTACCTCTATGATCCTGTCGGAATCCTCGGTATATGCTGACTCCGTGACTTCAAGCATATACTCATCCGGTGTGATGCCTGCTTCCTTCACGATGTTCATGATCTCATCTATAAAGCCCGGCTCCAGCATATCTATCCTTGATACGTTGACAGATACGGGGATAGTGATACCATATGTATTCTTCCACGCAGCTACCTGTGCTGCCGCTTCTCTCCAGACATATCTGTCAAGCTTCCTTATCATGCCGTTCTCTTCAAACAGTGGTATGAAATGTCCCGGACTTATCATGCCAAGCTCCGGATGCTGCCATCTTATGAGCGCTTCCGCGGATGTAAGATGAGGCACACCCTCCTGTATGGCCATCTTAGGCTGATAATAGACGACAAACTGTTTCTCGGAAAGCGCCTTCTCCATATCGGCCATGAGCCTCTCCGCATATGCCTCCTTCTCCCTCATCTCAGAATCATAATATGCTATGTGCGCATTGTACTTGCCCTTTATACTGTTGCATGCAAGCAGGGCGCAATCCATCCTTCTGTGGATATCCAGCCTCCTGTTGACTCTGGGATATATGCCTACCCTTATACGTCCTCCGGCATCCTCAAGCTTATCCGATACATCGGTAACTATCTGTCTGAATATCTCCTCTATATAGTCCGTATGCGGCATGTATATATAGAACATATCCGCATGATATCTGCACGCTATTCCTCTGTTCTCCCTGACATAGCCCTTGACTGATGCCGCTATCTTCTTAAGGAGTTCATCACCGAAGGGACGGCCGTACATCTCATTAAGGACATGAAAGCGATTGATATTGATGACCACCGCATCCATATCGGTATCCGGATAGTACTGATCGATCACTGTACAGTATTCCATGAAGAACTCCCTGTTGAAGAGACTTGTAAGCTCGTCATACTGAGTGGCGGACACGATATTGATATTCTCATACAGTTGTATGGTCTTATTCACTCTTGCCAGTATAACCTCCGGCAGATCATATGGCTTGGGGATGAAATCAGCCGCTCCCATATTAAGGCTCTTGACCTCTGCGCTCTTCTCTGATGTGAGGACGATCACAGGGATATGCTTAAGATTCACATCATTCTCTATGAGTGAAAGCAGCTCATATCCGTCCATCACCGGCATCAGAAGGTCCAAAAGCACAAGTGAAAGTGTATCCTGATTATCCAATATTACAGTAAGCGCTTCTCTGCCGTTAGAGGCCTCCAGTATCTCATAAGAGCCTTCAAGCATCTTCTCAAGCATCTTGCGGTTTACAGCCTCATCATCAACCACAAGTACCTTACGCTTAATCTTAAGTCTGTTCTCCATAAATTCTTTCATTAATGATCTCCATTGCATTCTTCTGTCATGATCTCAATAGTCTGTTATTACAGTATTAATAACACAATTATATGTTTTTTCGGTAATATTCTCAACATCTTTCGATAATTATCAGTAATTTATTGTCATTTTTTTATAAATTGTGTAGAATAAGATAGTGTGGAGGTAGTGTGCCTTAATGTATGGTTTACGGCCCAGCGCTCTGGTGGTGGACGATGAGCGTGTCAATTTGCTTATATTGGAAAAGCTGCTTCGGGGAATGGGAGTAGATGTGACCGGTGCTTCAAGCGGACGTGAATGCCTGACTCTGTGCGAGAGCAACAGATATGATTATGTATTCCTTGATCAGAGGATGCCCGGTCTTACAGGTACCGATACCATGACTAACCTTAAGCAGATCTTCTCTGCCTGCGGTATAAGCACTCCTATCATATGTGTGACGGGTCTTAACGGCAAGGAGGATCGCATCAGGCTTTTGGCAGAAGGCTTCACTGACTATCTTGCCAAGCCTGTGGATAAGAAGCACTTAGAGCAGATACTTGCCAAGTACACTCCCGTAGGTAAGACTATCATAAGCGTAGAGGATGAGGATGAGCTTGACGATCTGCCTAACTGGATAGGCGACTTAAGGGAGGTGGATGCCACTCACGGTATCAGGCATTGCGGTTCCGCCTCTGAGTTCCTTACCATCCTTGGTATATTCCGCAATTCCATCGAGGAGAAATCAATGCGGATCGAGGAGCTTTTTAAAGAAAGCAACTGGGAAGATCTGGGCATACTGGTACATTCCCTTAAGAGCACCTCAAGGGCTGTGGGCGCACTTGAGATATCGGATGTATGCATGATACTTGAGACCGCCTGTAATCAGGGCAACATCCCTCTGCTTAACGGACTTACACCGAAGCTGCTTGCCAAGTACAGGGATCTGGGCAGGCATATTCAGGAATTGAGCGGCAGAGCGGATGATAAATCGGATCTTAAGGACATAACCTATGAGGAGCTTAAGGAGGCCAACAGCTCCATAAGAGAGCTCATAGATCATTACGATTACGGCAGTATAGAGATTATCATGGAATCCCTTGAAGAGTACAATATACCGCATGAATGGCGGGTATACTTCGATGGACTTAATCGTCATTTTAATAGAATGAATTGGGAAGGAGCCCGTTCTCTTATGAATGAGTTCGGGGAGTTGCACTTATCGGACAATGAGTAATTCAATCGTTTTTATCAAGGGTGAGCCCGGATTCATGGTTCAGGCTGTACTTAAGAATATGCAGAGCTCAGGGCTGGATGTCATAGAGGTCGATGCCGATATTGCGGAGATAGAGAGACACCAGTATGACTCGAATATCATACTGTACTACATGGGGAGTACACAGCAGGTCACCAAGCGTGTCCTTGAATGCTTAAGCGGCATGTGCAAGGAATTCCGTAAGACCCTGTGCCTTATCGGTGACTCAGAGAGCCTGTACACGGCAGAGAAGACCTGTGAGCAGGGAGTCATATCCGTCACATACAACAGACCCATCGATGTACGTTCCCTTGTGGACGACCTTAAGCATATGTTAGGCACACATGAAGAATATGCCCGTAAGAAGACTATACTCTTAGTGGATGACGATACTGATTTCTTACAGATAGCCAATACATGGTTCTCCGGTACATATGTGATAGATACGGTGAACTCTGCCAAAGAAGCTCTTAAGTACCTGAACAATAAGAAGCCCGATCTTATACTCTTAGATTATGAGATGCCCAAGATGAGCGGATACGAGCTTTTGACCGAGATAAGAAGAGCATGGAAGACTGCTGACATTCCTGTCATATTCCTTACCGGCAAGGACGATAAGGACAGTGTCATGAAGATAATAGACAAGAAGCCCGACGGCTATCTCCTTAAGTCTACACCCAAGGATCAGTTGCTCAGCAGCATAGATAAGTTCTTCGCCGATTATATCCTCGGAGGCCGGGCTGCTGCCGTAACCTCTGATAAGAAGGCTTAACGCTTACAGACTAAGCCTTCCTTCAATCCCGGAATAATCTATAGCCTTAATCGACCTATCCATATGCTCGATAATGATCTTACTTGCGGAGCCTGCTATGCAGGTTCCGTTTTTATCTCTTAAGGGATGTATAAGTGCTATATCCCTTATGGGAAAAAGCTCATCCACGGTAAAATCCCTCGCTTCATCAAGGGTGATGACCTGAGATATATACAGATAATCCTCCGATGCATCATACTGGCGCATCAGCCCGCCCTTGCCGTATGCAATGACAGAGCATTCACTCTCAGGATTCGTTCCTCTGCTTTTTACATAGCCGATATCATCAAATCCCGCATACACGGTCATGGCAAGGCGCTTATCCCTTCCCACGCTATCCTTGCCCTTAAGTATGATAGCCTTGGGAATCAGTGAATATGCTCCGCCTTCAGTACCCTGCCCTATAGTCTCATCACCTGTGGAGGCATGTACTTTTACCGCTCTCCCCTCCACCGTGTGTATGTCCGTATGCCCGTTGTCGGGGAAGCCGTAGGCTCCAAGCGTTATATACATCGGTCTCTTGCATATACGGAATCTGTCTGCGCGCATGATACCAAGCGGCATGGGATAGTCTGCCAGATCTACTGCCTGCAGCCAGTGGCACTCTGTCTTAAGCTCATACTCAAAAAACTGTCTCCTGTAGAGTACTCCATCCTTACATCCGCCGTAAAAGGTCACATTGGCAAGTTCGATATGGTCATCGATGCCGCTTCTTAATACATATTGCTGGGACTCTGTTCTGTCTGTGTTATGTAAACCCGTCTCGTCCTGACACGGACTGCTCTCCCACGGATATTTGGTGTTGTAATTAAGCTTCGAATAATTCCACATTCCATGAATATCGCCTCTGTCCTTCAGAACCTTGGCGGTTCTTAATATCGTCTCCCTGTTGGCTTCATGATTCGTAAGTACAAGAGCCGGTCCGTCTAAGACCGTCTCCTTGACCTCACCCTTTGATAATCCGTCCCATGTGCCGTTATTCTCCTTTGCACTCCAGAAGGGATGATCCGCCTTAAGGTGCAGGCACATGAATGCTTTACCTAGCCAGAATGGTGACTCTGCACATGAATATCCCTGTACCAAGGGAGTGAACTGTCCATAGAAGCCAAGGCTCGGTATACCCTTTGACAAGAAATCCTCTCTTCCAAGGAACTGCATCAGTGATCCGGAAGCTATCCTCCTCGCAAGACCGGGGTTGACTGTGGGAGCATTAAGGAAGAGATTGCCGTCGAAGGGTGAAGTGGCTGCATTCCTGTATATACAGCTTCTTCCCCACATATTGGTATAGCCGTCATAATCGAACATATCCGGATAGGTCTCCATGAGCTTATTCGAGTTCTCCTCGAACCTTGCCGATATCTCAGGCATCTTCTCATAGCCGTACCACAGATTCCAAAGAGGCGCATAGAAATTGAAGGCCCAGCATGAATAATAGTCAAAGGAATGTCCGTCCCTGTACCAGCCGTCACCCACATAGTAGTCAAGTACAGCCTTCGCATGATCCGCCATAACATTCCTGTCTGTCTCATAGCCGTACATATCAAGGAACGCCATGTCAAGCATATTAAAAAGGCGCCAGTTCTGAGGTACCGTATTGGCATGGGCAAAGCCCGACAGGAAGGAAGCTATTGCATCTCTCTCACTATCCGTATAGCTCTCCCATATGACATCCTTACACATATACAGTCCTATCACGAGAGCGCAGGTCTCAACCGTCTGCTGATAAGGTCTGAAGGGATCATCAGAGGCCGTAAGCTTCTGCATATCCTCATATGAGCCCACATATTCATCACTGCTTTTATCCGTGCAGCTTCTCAGTATATGCAGCTTATAGTAATCCCTTATAAGGATACCGTTGATCTTAAGCTCCGGAGCATCTGCCATAAGCACCGATGCTATGAATAAGGACCTTGTCAGTCCCTCGAATATCTCTGCCTTAAGCTCCGCCTTACGTACATTCTCCGGCGCCTTAAGGTGGGGATATGTGACCTCTGTCTCTGTCCTTGGCATGATGATGGGTGCATCCATATCGGGAATATTATTGAATATCCCCTCCAAAAGATATTCCCCCGCCTCTATCCAGCTCTCTCTTGTAAGCCCTGTATACGGACTTAATTCATAGTCTAAGTTCTTCGGTGTGAATACAGCCATTATATATCCTTCTCCGTTACCTTTACTTATAATTACTTACAGTTAATTACTTACAGTGCTCCTTCCGCTGCCGCCTCTATATGATCACCAGTATATCTTCCAATCGGGATTAAGAAGTCTGTTAAGTGCCTCCATGTAATAGTAGTCACCCCATATGACACATTCGTCAACTCCCTCCGGAGTACATGTGTTGTAAGGGCTCTTCTTGGAATATGTACCGTGCAGGATGCGGCCGTTAGAGGAAGCGATATCCTTCACACTGTATATATCATATACTGACTTGATAAGCTTACGGGCTATTCCGGTATAGTATTCGGAATCCGAAGGTTCCATGTATTTGCTCATCTCAAGCATACCGCAGGCAGCAATGACCGCTGAGGATGAATCCCTTGGTTCACCGGCCTCATCTCCGTCTCCGAAGGTCAGATCCCAGAATGGGCACAGATCTGCCGGAAGGTGCTTAAGGAAGTATCCGCACACCCTCTTATAGTATTCTATATACTCTTCTCTTCCGGTGTACTTATACGCAACAGCAGTACCGTATATTCCCCATGCCTGTCCTCTGGCCCAGGCACTTCCGTCCTTATAGCCCTGACAGGTGGCTCCGTGGTGGAAGCCTCCCGTCACATTGTCCATGAACACCGTATGCCATGTGGAATCATCCTCCCTTATGACATTGTTCATAGCTGTATGGATATGCTTCTCGGCTATATTCTTATACTTATCATCACCGGTCTCTTCGCTTGCCCAGTACAGGAGCGGCAGATTGAGCAGACAGTCTATTATGAACCTGTAATTATCCGCTGCACCCATCTCACCCCATGCCTGAATGAATTCTCCCACAGGCTGGAATCGTGTAATAAGCTTGTCTGCTGCCAGGAGCGCAGCTTTTTTGCCCTCCTCTGAGCCTGTCAGCTTATATGCCGCCACGCATGACGGACTGTACAAAAAGCCCATGTCATGATGCTCCACATCATATAAGCTCTCTATCCTTCCAAGGAAGGAGTGAACCTGTTCATTCGCCGCTGCGAGCAGACGCTTCCTGCTAACCTCATCTGTAGCATTCTCATAAGCGAGCCAGAGCTCACCGGTATAGAAGCCCGTAGTCCAGCCCTTATTCTCTCCGGGCTTATAGAAGCCGCCAAAAGATGCCGGTCCGGGGAAGCTGTCAGTGAAATCATCAAGGTATTTAAGCACTCCCGAAATGCACACAGAGAGAGCCTCTTTAGCCTCTCTCTGCGTGATCTCAGGATAACCCTCAAGCTTATCAACAGTTATCCATTTATCCATTATATCCATCCTCCGAATATCCGTATTATCAGGTTTGATCCGCTTAGCTTAACCCTTCACGGCACCCGTGGTAATACCTGCCACGAAGTACTTCTGTAATGCCATGAAGACTATGAGCACCGGTATGAGCGACAGAACCGATGCGGCCATTATGAGTCCGTACTCAGCCGAATACTGTGATATGAACATCTTAATTCCTATCTGCAGGGTCTTCTTGGAATCCGTGGTCAAGTAGATGAGGGGTCCCAAGAAGTCGTTCCATGTATTGACGAATGTGAATATCACAAGTGTAGACAGCGCCGGCTTCGAAAGCGGGAGCATGATCTTGGCATATATCTTGTACTCGCTCATTCCGTCTATTCTTGCCGCCTCACACAATGAATCCGGTATACCCTCATAGAACTGTCTCATAAGGAACACTCCGAATGCGGAGAATGCCTGCAATATGATGATAGCCAGATGGGTGTCCGCAAGTCCCAGCTTCCTCATGAAGATGAACTGGGGCACCATGTATACCTGCCAGGGCACTGCAATAGTAGCGATGTATGCCAGGAAAAGGAGATTCCTTCCCTTAAACTGCAGCTTAGCGAATGCATATGCCGCAAAGCTTGATGTAAGTATCTGCAAAAGTGTCACTATAAGCGTCAGCTTCACCGTGTTAAGAGCGTATTTGGCAAGAGGGATCTTAGTCCAGATATCTATATAATTCTGCCATCTGGGTTCAAATCCAAGCCATGCATAGGGTATCACGAAGATATCCTTATTAAGCTTAAGTGATGCCGTGATCATCCATACGAAAGGGATGAGCATTATAAGCGCCAGTATCACAAGGAATATATATATTATTACTTTACCTATTCTTCTGTTGGTTGTCTTGCTGCTCATACATATCCTCCCTAATCGTTAGCGTAATTCTTCTCGCCCCTAAACTGTATCAGGGTGATGACAAGTACTATAGCAAAAAGCACCAGAGCCGCTGCCGAAGCACTTCCAAGCTTCCAGTTACGGAAGGCTTCCTCATAGATGTAGTATACGAGCACGATGGCACTCTTGTTGACTACACCGTTAGAGCCGCCGGCTAACATGTATACGATATCGTATATCTTGAAGCAGCTTATGGTCAGCATGACTGTGACAAAGAATGTCGTAGGCTTAAGCTGAGGCAATGTCACATACCAGAACTTCTGCCATGAATTGGCTCCGTCCAGAGACGCTGCTTCATACAGATCTTCGCTTATGCCCTGCAATCCCGCAAGATAGATGACCATGTAGTATCCCATGTTTTTCCATATGGAGAAGAGGATAATGGTCAGCATGACTGTGTTGGGAGCCGCCGCCCACTTAAGAGGCTCGGTGTGGAAGACGTTCATAAGAAGCTGGTTCATCAGACCGCCCTTGCTGGGAGTAAAAAGCATGTTCCACACTGCCGCTACTGCTACAAGGGAAGCCACATATGGGAAAAAGGCGACTGTTCTGAAGAATGTCCTTCCTTTAATTTTCTGATTTAATAGTATAGCGAGTCCTAAGGCCGCCACAAGTGTAAGGGGCACGGTAAATAAGCTGTATACTATGGTATTCTTAAGTGCCGCCACGAATCTGTCATTGGCAAAAAGGGATGAGAAATTACCTATCCCGATGAATTTCATGGGATTAGAACCGTCCCACTCGGTGAAAGCCATGATGAACGCAAGAATAATGGGCCCCAGTGTGAATACGGCGAATCCTATGAAATTGGGCGCTATAAACGAATATGCCACCAGCGCTCTCTTGCGTTCTCTTGCCGACATTCCCTTTGTTCTCCGGGCCTGTGTCATTGCAGCCTCGTTGCTCATACATAACTCCGTTCCGCATCTTTCGGATGTCTTTTCTTAAAAAGGGTACCTGTATCAACAGGTACCCTTATTTTCTTGTTGTTACTTATACCCGTAGTCTTACGACTTATGAGTTCTTATTGCCTGATATGTATTACTGGCCGATTATAGCCTGTACACCTTCGTTCATTGCTTCTATAGCATCATCAACTGTTGATACTTCGTTCATGATATTATCGTGCTGCTCGTTAAGAACTGTCTCGATCTCTGAAGACTTCTCATTAGCAGGCATCTCAAGATAAGCTGCTGCTGCCGTAAGAGCATCCTTGGAATTGGCATCTGTAGGGAAGCCATCCATTTCAGCGATCTTAGCGTTGATTGCATCGTTGCTCATTGCAGGTGTGTTACCTGTGCTTGCCATGATCTCTGCACCCTCCGGACCTGATACGAACTTAACGAAGTCCCAAGCTGCTTCCTTGTTAGGAGCTGATGTAGGAATTGCAAGTGCTGTGATGGTTGCAAGTGTTGATCCCGGAGCTACGCCTTCAGCGTGAGGATACTTAACGATACCCCAGTTAGCTGCTGCTGCTGCCTCACCATCCTTAACCTTGGCTATAAGTGTAGGTATGAACCATGAACCCATGTTCATCATGCCCACATTGCCCTGATAGAAAGCTGCCGAGTAGTGTAAGCCCTGTGTCTTAAGTGTAGCGTAGTCCATGCATACGCCATCCTTCTGCTGTGCGAGAACCATCTCATAGTAAGGCTTTGTGAAATCATATGTTCCGTCTACTATAGTGTGCTTGCCATCAAGTATGCCAAGAAGCTGTATTGTAGATCTCCATGTATGATAGTGTGCACCGTATACCTCTGCGCCGGGAGTTGTGTCTGTGATCTTTCTTGCAAGCTCATCATACTCTTCCCATGTCATGTCGTTGGTAGGATAGTCAACGCCTGCCTTATCGAATACGTCCTTATTATAGAAGAGTACCCAGATATCACGACGGAAAGGAAGCTCGTAAAGCGCATCATTGACCTTGATCTGATCTGTGATACCGCTGTATACGGAGAGGTCTATGCCATCCTGTGCGATAAGTGAATCAAGGGGCTCAAGCACTCCCTTATTAGCCAGAGTAACAAGTCCGGGAACGTCCTTTATGGTTACTACATCGAAGTTTGCATCAGAACCTGAAAGCTGTGTTCCGAGTACTGTCTGATAATCTGTAGAACCAAGGTCTACCATCTCGATCGTTACATTGGGATGAGCTGCTGTATAGCCATCGATAAGAGGCTGGTAATATACTGTAGCGTCCTTATCCCAAAGTGCCCACTTAAGGGTTACAGGCTCATCTGCTGCAGGTGCTTCCGCTGCGGGTGCCTCTGCTGCGGGTGCTTCTGCTGCAGGTGCCTCTGCTGCGGGTGCTTCCGCTGCGGGTGCCTCTGCTGCGGGTGCTGCACTGCTTCCGCAGGCAGTAAGTGTTGCAGCGATCATTGATACTGCGAGTAAAGTACTGATTACTTTCTTTTTCATTTTTACCTCCTGTTGATCATAAAAACAGTCAAATTGTTTTTTAGGTGCTTTTATCGTATAATTTTTTATAAAAAGACAGAATGGAATTATTTTTTACAAATTTGTCATTAATCCTTTACATTTTATAATACTTTTGTCTTTATTTTATATAAAGTTGTATTTTTTTTAGATGCATGCCATGAAGTATAATTTTAAAAGCATAAGATTCAAGATAATAACGATAATCCTGTCATTCTGCGCAGTCATAGCCACTGCGGTTGAGATATTAAGCTATATGATCACAAGGCAGCATCTGACAGAGAGCCAGCAGCAGTCTGCCTATATCAACCTCCAGCTTATCGGAGGTGAGATAAGCTCTGACCTTTCAAGCGCGCTGGGCTTCTCCAACTGGCTGTTGCTTGACTCCGATGTGGAAGCCTATCTGACCAGAATATCAGGCTTTGGTCCCGATGATATCGTGGAACGCAGGCGCTTCACCATGGATATATGGAAGCACTTAAATGACGAGTATGCCCTGAGTGCAGCCCATGATATGATCACCAGATTCATAGCCTCCACTCCCGACGGAAGCGACTTCATCCATGTAGCCAGCGTGCCCGGCTCTACTACCATGGCTATCCCTGCCTGCATCATGAATATGGACTGCTATGACGAGCTTGTAAGCTCATACGGCTATACCTTCACGGGTCTCTATACAAGTCCCATCGCGCCGTCATACAGCGTACCGGTGATACCCGTGATACGACCCGTCAAGAGCAGTCGTTCTCCTGTCACCATAGGCTTTATATATGTAGAGATATCATCGGATATCATCACCAAGCACCTTGATAATATCGATCTGCCAAAGGACAGCGAGCTCTATATAACCTTTGGGGATCATATAACCTACAGATACGAGGACGGCGGCTTCACAGAGGCTTCTCTTCCTCACGGACTCACCACATACAGGCTTCCGGATAAGAACATATCCCTGTCCCTTCTTCCCTCTGCCAGCGAATTAAGGGCAAGAAGCAAGGATCAGATCATAATACTCATCATCATACTTCTCTTCATACTTCTTGCGGGAGCCGTTACATATGCGATCCTGCAGCATATGATAAGTGTACCGGTGGATGCGCTTATCTCCAAGCTTTCCAAGGTGGGTAACGGCAATTTCACAAGAGATGAGAAGATAGAATGGGAGAATGAGCTCGGAGAGATAGGCAAGGGTATCAACGACCTCTCAGACAATGTAAGTGCCCTTATTAAGAATAAAGTTGAGGATGAGCGCACAAGGCAGGCGCTGGAATACCGCATACTGCAATCTCAGGTCAATCCGCACTTCATGTACAATACACTTAATACCATCAAGTGGATGGCTACCATACAGGGTGCGGACGGGATCGCCGATATGTCTACCGCTTTATCAAGGCTGCTTAAGAATGTGTCCAAGGGTACGGATAACCTGATCCCTCTTAGGGATGAGATCGCACTGCTTGATGACTATTACACCATAATGAAATACCGCTACGGAGGCACTATAGAGCTTGCTTACGAGATCGAGGATGAAGCACTGCTTAAGTGCATGGTGAACCGCTTCTCCCTTCAGCCGATAGTGGAGAATGCTATCTTCCACGGTATAGAACCCAAGGGAAGCGCCGGCAGGATAGTGATCCATATATACAGTGAAGAAGACGAGACATCCGGTGCAGATAATCTTATAATAGATGTGACAGACAATGGAGTCGGGATGGATGAGGAGACGATAGAGCGTATAATGAAGGGTGATGAGAGCTCCTCCAACGACTTCTTCAAGGATGTGGGTGTGGCTAATGTGGCAAGCCGCATAGCCTTCACCTTCGGTAATGATTACGGGCTTAAAGCGTTCAGCAAGCCCGGCAGCTATACCACCATACGGTTCGTTCTTCCGAAGACAAGTGACGAAGAGCCGGACCGGACAGACCGGAGTGGTATTGCCAGGAATGGAGATAAGTGTGGACAATATGAGTGAACAGTACAGAGTTCTAATAGCGGATGATGAACCCCTCGTCCAGATCGGACTTAAGTCCATGATGGGCAAGGGCTTCGACGAATATACCATAGTCGGGAGTGCCTCCAACGGCAAGGATGCCATGGATATGATAGAGAAGCTTCATCCCGACATAGTGATATCCGACATCAAGATGCCCATTATGACAGGGCTTGAGCTTATAGAAAAGTCCGCGGAGAGATTCGGTCCTCTGCCGGTATTCATCATGCTTACAGCCTTCGAGGACTTCGAGATGGCAAGGCGTGCCCTGTCGGGGGAAGCCGTGGATTACCTTGTTAAGATCGAGTTATCCGCAGATACTCTTAAGAAGGCTTTGGAGCGTGCCGTAAAGCGTGTGAACGAGCACACTGCCTCAGGAGTTAAGTCCGGAAGCGGCGAGCTTCGTTCCATAGACGAATTCAGACAGAAGTTCGCCATCAAGATACTTAATAATATCATAACCGACAGAGACACCTTCTTCACACAGGCTTGCGAGAATAAGATGGATCTCAGCTACAACCGATATATCGCTGTCTACGGCAAGCTGTGTGAGAGCGATGATATGAGCGAGGAGAAGCTTCTGACGCTCTATTCATCAACGCTTGGAATGACTGCGGATATATTGTCCAAGTATTCGCCCTGCTACGCCATAGCCAATGATATGAAGCATTTTACATTTATCTTCTATTTTAACGAAGAGGAAGCCGTAGCCGATATCATGGAGCAGATACACGACGGTGTCGAGAATGCCATAGAGATGATAGAGAATTACTTCAATGTTGAGCTTCGCTTCGGCATAGGTACGGCCGTCTCCGACCCTATGGATATCCATACATCCTTCGAGGAATCCAAGACTGCCGAGGAGCACACCGATAAGGGTACTCCGATACGTCTATTCTCACATATAGTAGGTGCCAACCGCCGCTCCGGTAAGGATAAGCTTATAGCATCCATACAGCAGTATATCGATGAGAACTTAGACGGCAGACTGCAATTATCCGAGGTGGCAGAGACCTTCGGTCTCTCCGGTGCATATCTTTCTTCCATATTCAAGAAGAATACAGAGGTGGGATTCTCCGAATATGTATATACCAAGAAGATTGAGAAAGCCAAGGAGATGCTCCTTAACGACGATATGAAGATATACGAGGTGGCAGATGCGCTAAGCTTTGAATCAGCCTATTACTTCTCCAAGGTGTTCAAGAAGGTCGAAGGGGTGAGTCCCAGAGAATGGCTCAACTCTAAGCTGTAGCCGCATAGAGCAGTATCCTGTAGCAGTCATGCTTCCATGCGATCCCAAGCCGCTCATCTGTGATCGGGCAGACGGATATGGCAGCCTTAGCTATACCATATGCTTCTATCTCTGCCAGTTCCCCGATTCTTATCCTTATAGCATCACCCCGTAGCTTATCATCCGCCTTAAGCTCTGTTCCTTCGTATCCCGATGCATCATCGGTCAGAATATCCATATTATCCGCATATACTCTGTATACTATCCCTGCCGTAGCAGCATCGGATATGCAAGCGCTGCCGGTCACACCGTCAGACTCACTGTCAAGGAGCTTTGGCTTCTCATATGACATAAGTGTCATAACAGGTATCAGTCCGGTGTCCTTGCTCTTGTCCGGGGCTGTGACTATTCTATCCTCAATCCTTATCTCCCTATTCTTATCAAAGGTTACCTCCCGTACCACACTCTTTATACGCTTATCATCATATGCCTTAGCCATGTCAAACCGCATGTATGCCCTATCCGGTGTAAGAGATACCTCCGTATCCGATGCCCCGTACTCCATGCCGTCACGCTGACATATATCCGGTTCCTTATACTGCCCGGATTCCGCAGCCGTATCTGTATCCGCGGCTGCTGTATATGTCTTGGGCTTTGCCCCATATTCCATGAAGTTTAACGTATTATGATAAGCCGACTGCATGGTCCAGATATCATACCTGTCGGGAGAGAATGTCTTAGCCGTATATGTCTCCACGCCCAAGTCTATAAGCAAGGGCTTATTATCCTTATAGAGAGTTATGCTTCCCACATCATTGTGATTATGGCTGTCTCCGTTATTGCCCGCCTTGACCGCAAGAGTATAGTGATTGTCTCTTGCTATCATAAGACCAACACTTTCAAAGTACGAATCCTCTGCATGTACCTCTGTCACCTCATGTGCCATGACCTCATCATGATACATAAGCGTAAGCAGGTGATAGTATAGATTCTGTTCATCGAAGGCAAGCCTCTCCGTTGCGGTCAGGCTCTTGTAGTCCTTCGCCGTGAAGGATACATAAGCCTCATTATGCGTATGCACGGCATAGAGGTAATCCCTTACATCCCTGTGTCCGGGAAAAGGTGAACAATCCGCGAAGTTGATATAATATCCGTCTCCAACATACATCTTGACGATATATGCAGCTATATTCCCAATAAGTGCATCCTCATACAAGGGAGCGAAAGCATCCCCTGTTATCCTGTTAAGCACATCTATACATCCGAAGAGGCAGAGTCCCGCATGGGAATAGTACTGTGCACCTTCGTTGCAGCAGCCGTCCTCTCCGTATTCGTCCAGGAAGTAATCAACAGAGACAACAGCCTGCTTAAGCACCTTACATGACTCTTCCCTGCTCATGAAGCCCTTCTTACGGCTAAAAAGGGCAAGGAGGACATTCTGTGTGATCCACGGCGTCCAGTTACACATCGGCTCAAGACCGTTACCCATCCACCAGAAATGATATGTAAGATAAGGGATAAGTATGCGCTTCTTAATCTCCCTGTCCACATATTCACTTATATAAGGACTGATCGCACACAGCTTCTCCCTTAACAGGCTCTCCGTAAGTCCCACTATCTCTGCAGTCTCCGCCGCGAAGAGATCAATTACAGGTCTGTTCTCATCGGGAAGCTCAAGCTGCTTCTCGTCCCTTATATATGTATTATGAGCCGGTATACACCATGTAGTCTCCTCTAAGATCAGATACAGACCGTCAAGTATCTTATCAAGGAATCTCCCCTCTCCCTCCACACACTCAGCGAGCGTAAGTACGGTCAGCATCCTGCGTCTTAAGAAGTACTTCTCTTCGAAGTATACCCTGTTGCCGTCCTTAGAGAATCTTCTGTAATCCGACAGAAGCAGGGCCGGATAATCAGTATCAAGGTATCTTTCAGCCTGCTTAAGCAGGGCGATGCGCATGTCTGAATCCTTACTGTCCATGCATGAAGATAAGCTGTTCTCACCTATATTCGGAAAAGCAATCTCGGACAGGCAGACAGTATCACATATGCTGTTATACAGAGCCTCTGCAAGAGTATTATGCGTGTTCATTACCGTATACCTCTATCTGCGTAAGCGCAGGGAAAGGACTGGGATCATCCGCTTTGATCAGATCACGCAGTTTGATCCATCTTATATCCTTCTTATCTATATTGTCGAAGATATGGGGAGTGTCGATATGCTTATCGAATGTAAGCTCCCTGGTGCTTCCGTCAGAGAATTCCAGCACACCCTTTACCCACCAATTATCATGTGGGAAGTCTGCTCTTGTGTATATCTCTATCCTGTCTATATCTACCCCCCTGCCGAAGTCAAGCTTAAAGCAGGCATCATCCTGTCTGTTGATACCCCATGATTCGTATGGCCATTCACCGTGAGACCTTGTGGCGATACAACCGTCTATTGCATTACGTGCGGCGAATACCGCCTCGCCTCTTGTCTCCACATTGGCAGACGCATGCGGGTACACCCCCTCCACATCATGCTGGTCGAAAGGATTGAGCGCCAGATTCTTATAGGCTCCTATCTCATATTCTTTTGCTTCCCTTATGGAGATATAGTGTCTGTTACCGAAGAAAGCAAGAGGGTTGTAGCTTGTCTTCTTCTCATAGAAAGGCACGGTATATATCACTCTTTCCGTCTCAATAAGCACTAGCGCTTCCTCTATGGCGGCGTCCACCTTGACCTTATAGAACCGGCCCTTTTTAAGACCGCTGAATTCTATGATATCACCCTTACGGTACTCTCCGTCCCACGCAAGCACTGCCTGTGTCTGCCCTGAGCTTTCTGCCTTATTCACATGATCCCAGTCATTATATACTTCTATCTTCACTCATTACCTCCGTCTTATGCGCCGTATATAAGGCATGGCCTAAGCCCACGGCTGTGCCGTGCACTCATACTGCGCAGATTACTGTCAGTCATGATAATCCATGCCAAACACTCTGTGTGAAAATATGATATCGATCATATTTCCACACTAATACTATACCTTGACCGCATGACAAAAAAATGATTTTTTATTCTCAAAAGATGTAATTTCTTAGACTCAGATATGGAATCTCCGGAACAGCTCGCGCTTAGCCCTGTCACCGCCGAGTATCAGAGTACCCGACAGCAGCAGCACCGATACTGCCAGCGCAATATATACTATATTAGGATATGTGATCACGCCAAAAAGGCTTAAGATAAGCATGAATACAGACACAACCACAAGGAATATCTCAAGAGGGATATAACTCTGCCAGTTGCGGATATTGACAAATAACAGGATGAAGGTGATGAGGCTGAGCAAAAGGATCGCCGATGGAAGCACCGCATTAAGCGACCACCCTCTAAAGCCTGTCAGAGCATCTATACCGATCAATATGGCAACAGCTATAAAGGTCAGCCACAGTGTCTTGGACTGATAGCCCACTCGTCCCGTTATTGCCATACGAAGTGCAGTATTAACATATACGAGTATCAGTCCTATTATGACAGTCCATGCCACAAAGGGTCTTCCTATGATATTGGCAAGCATGAGTCCCATCATGGCTACCACACTTGTAAAGAGCACAAGTCTCTCTGCAAACCTGAATCTTCTTACACTTACCGCCGCATTGGGGTACATACCGTTATAAGTTATGTCAACTACACCGGCGGCATTTTTTTCATTGCCTGCGACAGATGCATGTCCAACATCCAGCACACTGTGACACAGCGGACACTCACATGTATTATCCAGTATATCTACTCCGCACTTATTACATCTGCTCATTGTCTTACAAATACTCCGTTAGTCTCTATCTTAACATCCACACCGTCTTCAGTTATATGCTTGAAGAAGGCCCTCTCCACTGAGGTATCGGATAATATGGTACTGAAGGTGAATACATATTCATCCCTGAAGGCACATATTGTTCCTTTTAAGAACTGTCCTTTTGACATCGCTATATTGGCATGGAATCTCTCTATATACGGTTCATATACATCGTCAACCTGTATCTTGCCTATATTGGTCACTGTGGTTGTATTGGCAAGCGCCGACTGATTGTAGACTATCCTCATGGCGATACTCTTAAGCGGTAACGGGAATATACGAAGCCAGATATTCTGCTGGTTAGCTACCCCGTATGAGAAGAGATCCTCCAGATGCTCTTTATTTATCTGGCTTTTAAGGCTTGCGTTAATGATATCCACCACTTCTCTGAAATCATACTCCTTCTCTTGAGGATGGAATTCAGCGGATACCATCATGAAGAAATTCTTGGTGGTTATGGAATCATAATAAGGTCTTAGATTAACAGGCACCGCTATCCTTATAGGCTTATCGGACGAACCCCTTTTAAGGCATGCCACATATACGCTGTAGGCGAAGCAGGCAACCAGATAGGTATTGACTGATACTCCATAGCTTCCCGCTGCCTCCTTTAGCTTGTCTATAGGCATATATCCGTGCATGAGTCCGAATTCACCTGCCGGCAGCTTCTCTCCCTTTATAAGATATGCCCTCTTTCTCTCGAACCCTCTCGGCTTGCTTCTCTTGAAGTTCCTTACAAAGCTGTCATCTAAGTTAAGGGAGCTATCTGCTGCCAGAGAGTCCCTGTTGGTCTTAAGTTCATCATGCTTAAGGCGTAAGTACTGATAGGTAAGCTCTCTTAAGAAATTGATCCCACCCATTCCGTCCGTAAGGACATGGAATACCTCAAGATTGATCCTCCTGCCGTAGTATGAGACTCTGAACAGATAGCTGTGATTGAGGTTCGGTCTTATATATCTGCATGGGAAGGTATGCTCCATCTCAACCTTCGGTGCAGGCTTGCCGTTCTCCTCGAAATAATACCAGAAAAAGCCTTTCCTCAGACGCACATTAAAGCCGTCAATCTTGGGCAATACAATGTCAAGCGCCTGCTGTAAAAGTAAGGGCTCTATCTCCTCCCGAAGCGTCACACTTATGCGATAGACATTGGTCATGTTCTCCCCCGCAATGGCCGGGAAAAGGTTGGCTGTATTATCCAGCCGGTCCCACCGTATCACTCTGTCTGCGGAATAGACCTTCTTACCTGCTGCCCTTCTGACCTTATCCTTTTTAACGCTATCAGTCTTATCCGTACTTTTGTCTCTAACCTTATTACCCTTCATCATTCAAGCCCTTTAAGCGCCTCTACCATATTGATGTCATTTACCTTTTACAGTCCCTACCAATAAATAATAGTTAAACATAAACCCCATGTCAAGGCAAGGCATTGTCCATAATACAGGCAATACGGGTTTGTTTTGGTTTAACAAGTGTGATATTATATTCTACGGTAGTTTTATATCCTTTATGAGAGGTAACAGATGAAAGAGTATGTATTAGGTAACGGTGCTATAGCATTGGGGGCATTGTCTTCCGGCGTCAATCTGGTCGCCGGATACCCCGGAACCCCGTCTTCCGAGATCATAGAGACTATCTCCAAATATCCGCATGACGGAATACATCTGGAGTGGTCGGTGAACGAGAAGGCAGCTCTTGAGGTTGCTGCCGCCGCTGCATATAGCGGGGCGCGTGCGCTGGTAACAATGAAACAGGTCGGATTGAACGTAGCCTCCGATCCGCTTATGTCTCTTGCTTATGTAGGTGTCAAAGGCGGACTGGTCATAGTAAGCGCAGACGATCCGGGACCGATATCTTCACAGACAGAGCAGGATACAAGGCGTTTTGCCGATTTTTGCAGGATACCCGTGTTTGATCCTTCAACTCCCGAAGAAGCTTACGCAATGGTCAAAGATGCCTTTGAGTATTCGGAGAAATACAATACACCGGTTTTGCTAAGACCAACGACCAGAGTCTGTCATGCATATGCATCCATAGAGGTGCCGGATTCCTACAGTCCGAAAGAATATGAAGGCTTTGTCAAGGACTCGCATAAATGGGTCATCTTCCCCAGACTATCATATATGAACCACGGTATGATTGAGGAAAGAAATGTTAAGATCGGGCAGGAGCTTTCCAAGTATCGTTTTAATATCGCCACCGGTAGCGGTACTAAGGCAATCGTCACATCGGGTGTAAGCTATGCTTATGTTAAAGAGTGTATCGGAGACAGACAGGATGTAAGACTTATAAGAGTAGCTACGGCATTTCCTTTTCCCGATGACTTTATGACGGATGCGCTTGATAAGGTAAGTGATGTTTTGTGTATCGAAGAACTGAGTCCCTACATTGAGGAACAGATACTTAAGATAGCCGGACGTAACAAGCTGGATATCAATGTATATGGAAAGCTTGACGGTACTGTACCACATAATGGTGAAATGAGTACCGAACTTGTCTCGGAAATACTCGGCAGGTATTTGAACACGGAGCTTAAAAAGGAATATATTGACACTTCCGATATGCCCACGCTTCCGCTCAGACCTCCGGTATTGTGTGCGGGTTGTCCCCACAGGGCTTCATTCTATGCAGTCAAAAAGGCAATGGCCGGCCGGAAGGCATATTACTGCGGAGATATAGGATGCTATACCTTAGGGAATGCGATGCCTTTAGATATGGTTGATACATGCCTGTGCATGGGTGCAGGTATCACTATGGCACAGGGTTTTGCGCATACGGATGACGCGGTATGCTTTGCATTTGTAGGAGATTCAACATTCTTCGCATCAGGTATGACAGGTGTAGTCAACGCCGTATATAACGAAGCCGATATGATCCTGTGCGTGCTTGATAATTCCACCACCGCCATGACAGGACATCAGCCCCATCCGGGCACAGGACGCAATATGATGGGCAACATAGTGGATAAAGTCGATATCGCAGGGGTCCTTAAGGGAATCGGGGTAAAGAGCGTTGTTACTGTCGATCCGCTTGATCTTAAGCAATCGACAGATGCGGTCAAGGAGGCTGCCGGATTAAAGGGTGTCAAAGCCATAATCTTCAAATCTCCGTGTATCGCGATCACGAAGCCCAAGGACAAATGCAGCATAGATACGGATAAGTGCATTAACTGTAAGAAATGTATAAGGGAGATAGGGTGTCCTGCACTCATAACCACGGATGGTCATGTTACGATAGATGTTAATCTGTGTACGGGCTGTGGGCTTTGCAGCCAGATCTGCCCCGTATCCGCGATAGGAGGTAAGAGTGATGAATAAAGATATCCTGATATGCGGAGTCGGAGGACAGGGAACCGTACTGGCATCCAAGGTATTAGCCGCTGCTGCTGCGGCGGCAGGCGAGGTCATTCATTCTGCCGAGACTATAGGCATGGCACAGAGAGGAGGCTCTGTAACAAGCCATGTGCGAATAGGTGAAGCTGCACATTCTCCGCTTATCCCTTTTGGAAGTGCGGATCTGCTCCTTGCTTTTGAACCTGCGGAAGCGGTCAGAAACCTTAGATATCTTAAAAGCACAGGTGTTGCGATAGTAAATGTCTCTGCCACCAAGCCGGTGACCGAATCACTTAAAGATACGGGATATGACGGCAGCAATATGGTTGAGTATATTAAGAAAAAATGCGAATGTATATTTGTCAATTCCGATGAGATATGTAAGCCTTTCGGATCATCCAGGTTTTTTAACATCATAATTCTGGGGATTGCTGCAGGAAGCGGTAAGCTTGGTCTGTCCCCGGATAATCTTTTGCAGCAGATAGAAAAAAGAGTTCCAAAGGCATACGCAGACATCAATAAGAAGGCTTTTCTGACCGGACTTGAAATAGGTCGTACATCCGGCAGTAGATGAACATGAATGGAGGATTAAGATGAGAATTAATGACAAACAGCTTGAACTGGTTGACAGGCAGATAAAGCGTATACTTGCAAGCGGCAACTATTACAGCGAGGTGTATAAGAAAGCCGGTATCACCGGGATATCTTCCCCTGAGGATTTTGAGAAGATCCCTTTTACCGACAAAGCAGATCTGAGGAATGCATATCCGCTCGGAATTCAGGCTGTTGCCGATGAAGAAGTGGTCCGCATTCATTCATCATCGGGAACCACAGGCAAGCCTGTGATCATACCCTATACTGCCAAGGATGTTGAGGATTGGGCGACCATGTTCGCCAGATGCTATGAGATAGCGGGAATAACAGCCAAGGACAGGATACAGATAACTCCCGGCTACGGCTTATGGACTGCGGGTATAGGCTTTCAGGCAGGTTGCGAGAAGCTGGGCGCCATGGCGATACCCATGGGTCCCGGTAATACCGAGAAGCAGCTCCAGATGATGATAGACCTTAAGTCCACCGTTATATGCGCAACATCTTCATATGCACTGCTTCTTGCGGAGGAGATCAACAAGCGCGGTCTTAAGGATCAGATCAATCTTAAGAAAGGAATTATAGGCTCTGAACGCTGGAGCGAAGCCAAGAGAAGGTATATTGCCGCCGAACTCGGCATAGAACTGTATGATATATACGGACTTACTGAGATCTATGGTCCGGGTATAGGTATTAACTGTTCCGACCAGACCGGAATGCATATCTTTGATGATTATCTGTATACAGAGATCATCGACCCCGTTACGGGAGAAGTCCTTCCTGACGGAGAAGAAGGTGAGATCGTTATTACCACTCTTGTGAAAGAAGGCGCTCCGTTGATCAGATTCCGCACACACGATCTGTCAAGGATCATCCCAGGAGAATGCAGCTGTGGAAGGCATTACCCCAGACTTGACACTATCATCGGCAGAAGTGATGATATGTTCAAGGTACACGGAGTCAATATGTTCCCCAGTCAGGTCGAAGAGATCCTCGGACTTGTTGACGGAGTATCAAGCGAATATAAGATCGATATCGCACATGATGATAACAATAACAGGGATATAATCATGGTGACTGCCGAGGCTGAGGGAAGAGTTGATTTCGCTGCAACTGCCGAAGAAATCAAGAGACTCTTTAAGTCCAGATTAAATGTCACCCCAAAGGTGTCGATAGTATCTATGAATACGCTTCCGAGATCCGAGAAAAAGACAAAGCGTGTATTCGATCATCGTGAAGAATAAGAAAACGATATTGAAGATGAATACTGAATAATCAGTTTATACTTTTCACAAATATTTAATAACATTTGTTAGCACTCGCTCTTGACGAGTGCTAATTATAGTGATATAACATAATCGAACAGAGGAACAGAGAAGACCATAAGAACCGGATGTTCCAATGATCTAATCCCTCCTTCCCCTTGCTCAGTAGCTATTAACAGTATTGAGTGAAAAGGAGGTAAGCATTATGTTAACACCTAGTATTTTTGGAGAGAGCTTATTTGATGACTGGTTCGCATTCCCGGATTTCAGAGACTTAGATCGAACCGAAAGAAAGTTGTATGGTCGGCATGCGGATAGG
>ODAI010614274.1_pt1 | contig 81903 bp, 59 predicted proteins | sample 1539321 | NCBI WGS metagenome assembly ODAI01 (sample SAMN02144231, study PRJEB22623) | gut metagenome | biome: sheep rumen | host: Ovis aries | place: New Zealand | reverse complement strand
GATCCATGCATTGTTGTGTGTAAAGATACCGGCATTCTCCTTGTATCCGCCCGGATATGTGGAGATCTCACCGTACTGGATGTAGTACTTGGTGAATGCAGGATTGTTAAGTACAAGACCGAACTTGGTGTTAAGTCTTTCGTCGATCGCAGCAAGGGTCTTCTTATCCGCACCCTGCTCCTTGCCGACATCAGACATGATCGCGAAGCCCTGCGGCTCGATGAAGATCTGTCCTTCTTCGCATTCCTTAGAGCCCATCTTCTCGCCGTTTGCATCGTAAGCTCTGAGGAACCAGTCACCGTCCCAAGCGGACTCCATGATGTTCTTCTTCATCTTATCGATCTCTGCCTGAGCAGCTGCCGCCTCGTCGTCCTTACCGAGGTGCTTGAGGATCGCTACGTAGTTCGGGCCTGTGTAGGTAAACAGTGTAGCAACCATGACGGACTCGGCAACCTTGGAGTAGCCGCCCTCTGCCTTGAACTTCGGGTTGGTGTATGTCTGGAAAGACTCACCCGGTGTGTCAGAGTAGCAGGACAGGTTGATGCAGTCGTTCCAGTCTGCACGCATAGCCAGCGGGAGACCGTGAGGACCGAGGTTGTTTACGATGTGATAGAAGGAAACCTTCAGGTGCTCGAGCATGGTCTGTGCAACGCTCATATCGTTGTCATAAGGAACCATCTCGTCAAGGATGGACCAGTCGCCTGTCTCCTTGATGTAAGCGGAAACAGAAAGGATCAGCCAGAGCGGGTCATCCGAGAAGTCACCGCCGATATCGGCGTTACCCTTCTTAGTAAGCGGCTGGTACTGGTGATAGCATCCGCCGTCCGGGAACTGTGTGGAAGCGATATCGATGATACGCTCTTTTGCACGGTCCGGGATCTGGTGAACGAAACCGAGGATATCCTGGTTGGAGTCACGGAAGCCCATGCCGCGGCCGATACCGGACTCGAAGTAAGATGCGGAACGGGAAAGGTTAAAGGTAACCATGCACTGGTACTGGTTCCAGATGTTGACCATACGATCGACCTTGTCATCCGGAGTTGTAACATTGAGGATACCGAGGAGCTTATCCCAGGAAGCCTTCAGATCAGCAAGACCTGCTGCTACCTTCTCCGGTGTGTCGAACTTCTCGATCATGGCCTTTGCTTTTACCTTATTGATGGTCTTGCCATCTGCTTCAAACTTCTGGTCAACAGGCATCTCGACATAGCCGAGGACGAAGATGAGCGTCTTGCTCTCGCCTGCCTTAAGTGTGATCTCTTTGTAGTGGGAAGCGATCGGGGACCAGCCGTCTGCGAAGGAGTCGGTTGCTTTTCCGGCGAGAACAGCCTCCGGATTATTAAATCCGTTGTAAAGGCCGATAAAGGAATCACGATCGGTGTCATAACCGTCGATCGCATCGTTTACAGAGTAGAAAGCATAGTGGTTACGTCTGTCTCTGTACTCGGTCTTGTGGTAGATGACGGAACCATCTACTTCGACACGGCCGGTAGAGAAGTTTCTCTGGAAGTTGGTGCAGTCATCCTGCGCATCCCACAGACACCACTCAGCAAATGAGAAGAGCTTGAATGTCTTCTCCGAAGAGCCTTCATTGGTAAGTACTACCTGCTGGACTTCTCCGTCATATCCGTTCGGTACGAAGAAAGTAACCTGTGCCTTCAGGTCATTCTTCTTACCTGTGATGATCGTATAACCCATACCATGGCGGCACTCATAGGCATCAAGCTCGGTCTTGACCGGAGACCAGCCCGGATTCCAGACCGTTCCGTTGTCGTTGATGTAGAAGTAACGTCCGCCCATATCGATCGGTACGTTGTTATAACGATATCTCGTAATTCTTCTAAGACGTGCGTCTTTGTAGAAGCAGTATCCTCCTGCAGTATTGGAGATCAGACCGAAGAATGCTTCCGAGCCGAGATAGTTGATCCACGGATACGGTGTCTTCGGAGTCTCGATTACATATTCACGTGTCTGGTCGTCAAAATGTCCGAACTTCATATGCCATATGCCTCCTAAAAAAGTAGATTTCAAGTACCTATATCATACTATAACGAGGGGCAAATCGGAACGTTTCGCGCATCTAAAAAAGTACAAAAAACGCTTAATTTTCGGGCAGAATCGGCCAAACGCAAAGGATACCGAACTCGAAAACGGTTTCGTATTTTCGAAATTAAAAAGGAGTGTTTTCGTCCGTCAGGACAGGCCCAGAAGCTCTTCCATTCCGATGATGAACTGCTGCTTGACCTCGTCCATGGTCTCGATCTCACCGCTGATGTATGCGTCAAAGAGTTTGTGGATCTCGTTCTCCGCGCACTTCTGCACTGTCTGATCATCCGGGATCACGATCCTCTCGGCTTCCGCCACTAGAACGACATACGGGTTTTGTCCCGCGAGAAAATCACTGGCAAAGTTCGGATCCTGCGCACACTTCTGCATGATCGTGCGGCTGTTTACGAAGCGGCCTTTCACCGCCATATCCGTCATCACGGTCTGATCCATTGTCAGGATCTTGAGGACCTTCGCAGCGGTTGCTTTTCTATCACAGGAGGAGGCCACCATCAGCCATGTGCCTCCGTCGTAGGAAGCGGTAGGCGCCGGCACGATCGACCAGCCGGTCTCTTCCGGTTTCGTCGTCTCGGAAGTCTCTCCGGTCGCTGTCGTTTCGCTCTGATCCGGCTCTTTCTCTTCATGCCCCGGAACATATCCGATCACTTTCGAGGCCTTATTCAGTGACCCGAAGAAAAGCACGCACTGTCCATCGTTGATCGCACGTGTCCACTCTTCACTTCCCTCATCAAACTCGAGTGTCAGTGTATCGTTAAAGAGTTTCTCCTGAAGGCTGAAGAAATTATCAAAGTCAGCATCCACTGTCACTTTTCCATCTTTGACCCAGGATGCATTTCTTCCCGCCCAGAAAAGCCTTCCGAGCTGGCGGCGGTCCGCAAGAAGCTTGATGGCTCCCTCTGTATTCATACTGACTTCCCTGGCCTGTTCCATAAAGGAATTCCAGTCGGAGAGTTTTGCCGTTACCTGGGACGGTTCGGCAGATCCGAGATACTTATCGGCAAGCTTACGGTTATAGATAAGAGCGGTCGGCGAAAGGTCATAGGCAAGTGCTTTTATAGAATGATCCTTCGTCATCGCCGCCTTATAGGTGTATTCAAACTGATCGGAAAGGTCACTGCTGCTGATACCGACCTGCTCGATCCCGATGCTGTAGTCGCTGTCGGTAAAGTTCGTAAGAGCCTCTGCATTCATCATGAATAAATCCGGCTTTTTCTCCGAGGCAAAAGCACTTTTCAGTTCCTGGACATACTGGTCCGGAGCCACATAGATATATTCATAGTCAATATCTTTGAGATAGTCGGCGAATTCCTTGCTGAAATCTTCCTCATATCCGTAGATCACAAGCGGATCTTCGGACTCATCCGTTACTGCGGAGGGTACCGTCGGCCCGGACGTAGGTTCAGTCGGGCCGGAAGTCTCGGTAGAAGGCTCGGTATCCGTCACACTCTCCGAGGATGTCGCTTCCGTCGAAGACTCAGAGGATGGCTCTTTCGACTCATCCTTCGACTTCGGCTTACAGGCACACATCGGCAGCGCCAGAGAAACCGCAAGTATAGTTGTCAGCAGTTTTCCTACCTTCATGATGTCCTCCGTAGAATAATCTAAAAGTAAGTTTACCGCATTCTAAAAATGCTTTCAACAAAAGTGACTTTTTCGAAAGGATAAATAGGTTTATGCCTATTCTCTCTATATAATTGACAAGCGCCGGATTTCATAATAAAATTTCACTTGTCTTATGACATCCGGGGCATTAGCGCAGTTGGGAGCGCATCACACTGGCAGTGTGGGGGTCAGGGGTTCAAGTCCCCTATGCTCCACCAGGAAGGCTGTTTCACCAAGCGAAACAGCCTTTTTCTTTTTATCAGGTGGTATAATGCAGTTATATCGGAAGCATCAGCTGACAGAATAAGAGAGGACATCCCGTGAAAGAGCTTCATACCAAAAAGAGACTGACTGCTTTACTCATCGCAGGTATGCTGTCTATACCCACGGCAGCCTGTAGCCACTCTTCCACCGAGGCCACGTCGGAGACAAGTCCCGCTGAAACAACGGAAATTGCGGCCACCACTACCACTGAAGCCACAGAAACAGAACTCACCACGACAGCGGAGACAGAGCATACTACCACGCGCGAAACTACAAAAGAGGTCACGGTAGCGACTACCGAAGAAACTGTATATGTTTTCCTCGGTCACTACTATCACGAAGGCGATTCCATGCTCGAAGGAAGAGACGGGATCGAGACGATGCCTCTCTCCGAGGCTAAGAGCCTGTATCCCGATGCAGGAGAACTCACCATAGACGATATGTGCGCCTATGACTATATTCTCGCTTATGACATGGTAAAAGAAGGGAAGAAAGACAGAGCGATCCTGGAAGAGCTGATGCGCCACGGTTATGAAACAAATGAAGACGCCGCCACATTCCTCATCCAGTGGGTAAGAGACGACTATAAAAACGGGGTAAAATCCTACGAAGCCCCCTCCGGCAAAGAATCCCGGCCGGCACCGACCAATTCCCCCAAAGTAACCACTGCGCCCGCTTCTCCTACAAAAGCACCCGTCGAATCCTCCAAAGCGCCCACTCCTACACCGGTATCAAAAAGAAACACACCAACACCCACCGCCGCTCCAAAAGCCCCAACAGCACCACCGGCCCCAAATCCGACCCACACACCTACACCTGCACCAGCCACACCTACACCAAAGCCACAAGTTACTGGATATACATTAACTGGTACTGCATATACAAATGGTGGAGAAGGAGACCAAGTAACACTCACATTCACAGGTAATTCTAAATCCAATGTAATTAACCAGTTTGAAACATATTGTGAAAACCACGATATGGTTCCAAGTGGATATAGTATTGCAACAAACTATGGTTAATATTGTAAGAGTAACTTAAATAAAATACGCCTTCATCAGATAATGGTAATGCTGTTAAATAAAGATAAAAATCCTTAACTTAATTACCTTGCTGATAATGGTCTCCATTCGTGGAGGTTAATCTTGACTCGGAAGGCGAAATTCTTTATTGGTGATTTTACACCCTTGTCTGAAAAGGCAAGGGTTTTTCTCTGTGTAACGGAGGTTGCTCAAACAATTTATAACCAAAGGTCATGGAGCGGCTCACTGTATTGCACTCAACATCTTTACCTTCCGAAGTCAAACCGAAGTGAAGTCCGCCACACTATAAGAAGAAAAAAACAAAACAAAAAGAAATACTTTCCGTAGCCTCCATACGCGAATCGCGCAGAATCCGTTACAGAATAAAAAAGATAAAAAAATAGCTTTCCAAGCCTCCGCAGGGCGAAGCCCGAGGACAGCGCAGGAAAGCTATTATTTTTATCTGATTATTCCACCGTAACGGACTTCGCCAGATTCTTCGGCTTATCGATATCGCATCCGTTTTCTTTTGCTACATGGTAAGCAAGCATCTGCATCGGTACGATCTCAACAACTGCAGAGAACAGATTATCGATCTTCGGGATGAAGATAACATCATCTGCCTGCGCCAGGATCTCATGGTTGCCCTTGTAAGTCACGGCAAGGACTTCCGCGCCACGGGCCTTGACCTCAACGATGTTACTCAGTGTCTTTTCCATAATGTGCGGGTTGCAGCAAAGTGCGATGACCGGCTGATGCTCTTCGATAAGAGCGATGGTGCCGTGCTTGAGCTCACCTGCGGCATAGGATTCCGCGTGGATGTAGGAGATCTCCTTCATCTTCAGGGCTGCTTCCAGAGCGATCGCGTAGTCGGTATTTCTTCCGATGAAGAACATCGACTTGGTGTTGTGGTATTTCTTTGCCATTTGGGGGATCTTCGGATTCATGTCGAGCGCTTCCTGTACGCGCTTCGGAAGCATCAGAAGTGTGGACAGGTGATGGTAATAATCCGCATCTTCGATCCGCTCGAGGGTCTTGGCGATATAAACGGCAACGAGATACAGAACGGAAACCTGCGTCGTATAGCCCTTTGTGGTTGCAACGGCGATCTCCGGACCTGCCCAGGTATAAAGGACATCATCCGCAAGTTTGGCAATGGTGCTGCCGACAACATTGACGATGGCCAGTGTTCTTGCACCTCTTTCCTTGCACTCCTTCATGGCAGCGATCGTATCTGCCGTCTCACCGGACTGGGAAAGAACGATCAGAAGTGTATGCTCATCGATCAGCGGATCACTGTAACGCAGCTCACTTGCAAGCTCACATGTGACCGGGATACGGCAGAGCTTTTCGATCGTATACTTGGAAGCGCATCCTGCATAGTACGCAGAACCGCAGGCGGTGATGACGATCTTGTTGATGGACTCGAGATATTCTTTTGACCATTCGATATCATCGAGAACGATCTTGCCGTCCTTGATACGCGGAGCAACAGTAGCCTTAACGGCTCTCGGCTGCTCGATGATCTCCTTGAGCATGAAGTGCTCATATCCGCCTTTTTCCGCAGCTTCGATATCCCATGTGATACGGGAGATCTTCTTGGTGATGGTCTGGCCTGCCGCGTCAAATACCTTGACCTCTTCGGAAGTCAGTTCGGCAAATTCGCCGTCATCGAGGGAGATCGCATTTCTTGTATTGGCAACGAGCGCGGTAACGTCAGAAGCGAAGAAGTTCTCGCCTGCGCCGACGCCGAGGATCAGGGGGCTCGCCTCACGGGCCACTACGATCGTATCCGGCTTTTCTGTGCAGATAACACCGAGAGCATAGGAACCGGAAAGACGTGCGGATGTCTTGATGACGGCACGGCGGAGGTCGCCCTTGTAGTACATCTCAATAAGGTGAACGATGACCTCGGTATCTGTCTCACTGTCGAAGTGATATCCCTTCTCGATCAGTTCTTCACGAAGGGCGATATAGTTCTCGATGATGCCGTTGTGTACGATAGCGAAACGGCCGTCATTACTTAAGTGCGGGTGTGCATTGGTATCTGTCGGCGCACCGTGGGTCGCCCATCTGGTGTGTCCGATACCGGTCGTTCCGGGGCAATCCTTACCGTCTCCGGTCAGTTCACAAAGATTCGCGATACGGCCGCTGACCTTATCGACCTTGATCGCTCCGTCATTCAGTACCGCGAGACCGGCAGAATCATATCCTCTGTACTCCAGTTTCTTCAGGCCATCCAGAAGGATCGGGGCCGCCTGCTGAGTTCCTGTATATCCGACGATTCCACACATATTCTATTCCTTTCTTCCGTATCTTCCGAGAGACTCTCCCTGTCTCTTCCGATACGAAAACGGGCTCATTTTGAGCCCGCTGCGTTATTTTCTAATGATGATGCTTTCTCTTTCCGCGCCGACAGACACATACGTGATCGGGCATCCGATAGCCTTCTCAACATAGAGTACGTAATCCTGCGCAGCCTTCGGAAGGTCTTCCCATTTTCTGCATCCGGTGATGTCCGTCTTCCAGCCTTCGAAGTACTCGATGACCGGCTTGCAGTCATTGAGTGCGACCGGGAACGGGAAACGGTCGATCTTCTGTCCGTCCAGTTCATACTGTGTGCATACCGGGATCTTGTCCATGTAGCTCAGTACGTCGAGCTTCGTCAGTGCGATCTCGGTAGCTGCCTGTACCTCGATGCCGTAGCGTGTGGCAACGATATCGAGAGGACCGACACGACGCGGTCTTCCTGTCTTGGCGCCATACTCGAATCCGGCTTTTCTGAGTTCTTCCGCCTCGTCGCCGAACATCTCGCATACGAACGGTCCTTCACCTACGCAGGTGGAGTATGCCTTTACGACACCGACAACATCGTCGATCTTTGCTCCCGGGAAACCGGATCCGATCGGCGCATAAGCCGCCATCGTGTTGGAAGATGTTGTGTAAGGATGAATTCCGTAATCGAGGTCACGGAGAGATCCGAGCTGAGCCTCGAAGAGGATATTCTTGTTTTCTTTTTTTGCTTCTGCTAAAAAAGCACCTGTATCGCATACGAAAGGCTTGATCTTCTCGCATGCATCTTCGACCCACTCTTTGAGCATGTCCATGGTATAAGGTCTTGCGCCATATACCTTGGTAAGGGTCAGGTTCTTCCACTCCAGAAGATCTGCCAGATGAGACATCAGGTGATCCTTATAGAAGAGTTCACCGGCGAGGATCGTCTTCTTCTGGTATTTGTCAGAATAGAAAGGTGCGATACCCTGCTTGGTGGAGCCGAATTTCTTATCTGCCAGACGCTGTTCCTCCAGGCCGTCCAGTTCTCTGTGCCACGGCAGAAGCAGCGATGCACGGTCAGAGATCTTCAGGTTCGCAGGTGTGATTGCCACGCCCTGGGAACATACTTCGGAGATCTCCTTCCAAAGATTTTCCGGATCCAGCGCTACGCCGTTTCCGAGAATATTTACAACACCATCGCGGAAGATACCTGACGGCAGCAGGTGCAGAGCAAACTTACCCTTCTCATTAATGACTGTATGACCGGCATTTCCTCCGCCCTGGAAACGAACGACGATATCGTACTTTTCCGTCAGAAGATCGACCATACGGCCCTTGCCTTCATCTCCCCAGTTGATGCCCACGATTGCGCAGTTTTTCATGTGTTTTGCCTCCTGTTGATGTGCGAAGCTCTCAAATAAACAATGGTGTCCTGTTGTGCTAAATCAAGACACCATTGTCAATACCGTCACATTTTATACTCTATATAAAGAGCGTTGTCAAGATTTTCCTTTTTCTTCCGCTTCCTGCTCTTCCTCCTCTTCCGGCTTGACCGGACCGAGCACTATATCTGCAAAATTAATCGGAAGTCCGATCGTCGGGACGCGCACCTGGCCGGCTTTTGCCTTGCCCGGGAAGACCGTGATACCCTTCTTCGGAAGCACGAAAGAGACCGTAAGATCCGCTGTGATCGCACCCGGATCCGCCTCACCCGTATTACAGTCAACACCTGTCGGGATATCGATCGCGATGACACGGGCACCTCTGCTGTGGCCCTCTTCGATCTTCGATGTAATGGCAAGAAGACTCGGCGGAAGAGGACGTGCAAATTCATATCCCGTGCCGATGATGCCATCGACCAGTACGCACGGCATGCCGGGTTCTTTTTCATAGATCATGCGGGAGATACCGGCCTGCCAGATCGCCGGATCAAACTCGGATGCGGGCTTTATCGGCACTCCGAATTTCTCTGCGGCAGCACGGTTATTCTTCACGGCAGGAGACTGCGTCTCGCCCGGGAAACAGTCCCAGATCGTTACCGTGTATCCCCAGGACTTTAATATTCTTGCAGCAACATAGGAATCGCCGCCGTTCATGCCTTTTCCTGCGAAGAAATGGATCGGCGTGGTCAGTGCTTTTGCCACGATAGTACAGGCATTTGCGACCGCCAGTCCTGCGTGCTCCATCAGGATCGACACCGGTACCTGGTAGTCACTCGATGCCGCCTTGTCGATCAGTCTCTGCTCTTCTCTGGTGAGCGTCATGCGCACACGGCGCACCGGCTCGACAGGTTCCTTCGGAGGTGGTGGATTCAGTATGCTTTTTTGCGGCCAAAATGGGCTTTCATTCTTTCTCATTCTTCCTACCCGCTTTCACCAATGTTTCGCTGCCGCACCTTCCCGTAAGAGGCGGGAGCAGCCCCTCATCCTTTTTATTGTATCATTTCATTTCCGATATGGTCGAGTGCTTTTACGATAGGGATCGTCAGAAAGGCGATCAGGGCGCCGGCGACACACCCCGCCAATACCAGATACGGAAGATAAGTAATGACATAGACTGTCCGCATCACCCAGAGCGCCGCCAGGATCTGCCCGGTGCCATGAGCCGCTGCCCCGGCGATACTGACGCCGAAGATCGAGACATGATGTCTTCCACAAAGAAGACACATCGTCCCCCAGGCAAAGATCCCGCCGAGAAGCGAGAATAAAAATCCGATAAGATTTCCGCCGAAAAACAGGATAACGAGCGAGCGGAGAACGGCGACAAGAAGAGCTTCTTTCTTCCCGACACTATAAAGCGTCACGAGGATGGCGATATTGGCAAGACCCAGTTTAAAGCCCGGGATCGGAAGGATCCCTCTCGGCAGAAGCCATGCTTCCAGAATACTCAGCACTAGAGCGAGCGCAAGCATCATCGAGGTCTTGGTGATGTCATAGGCAAGTCTTCTCATCGCGATATCACATCCACCTTCCCGGAAGAATGATCCTCCTCGGAATCACCGGAAACGATCTGCACGACGATCCTGTTCGGGAGGCACACTGCGCCATCCCCGGGAGATGTCAGATCTCCCTCATGCATACAGATCTTATCTGCGCAGCTGCTCTCTTTGATATAGACTTTTTCGGAAGAAAGGAAGATGATCATGTGCCCCCGTTCCGAATCGATCCGGTATTCCATCGGTTCGGAAAACTCATCAAGGTCCATCTCGAGGATGACTTTGCCATCCTGCGTGATACGCACATAGCGCGCATCTCCTTTATGGATACGGCGATGGATGAACATCCCGCCGATAATGATCGCGCAGCATAGAACTATCGCGCCGATAATAAATACATCTCCGGAAGAGAAGCGGAAATTTCTCGGTGGCAGTTTCTTAGTCGAAGTATGAGATTGTCCATCCGTCTTGTGCATTCACCTTCCCCTTCAGTGATGAAGATACCCATAATGTACCATTATCCATGCACAAAATACAATCAAGATTCTGTCTCGATGCGATCGTTCTCGCATCTGTGGGACCTACCGTAAAGAGCGCCGTGGAATAGACGTCCCCGCGTGTGCCGTCCTGTCCGATGATCGTAACGGAGAGGATGTCCGAGCTCGACGGATACCCTGTCCTCGTATCCATGATGTGTCCGTATCGCACGCCGTCCTCGACAAAATACCGCTCATATGACCCGCTGGTGATGACCGTGCACACTGTATTTCCGGGAACTGAATATGTGCAGCAGAGAGCTCCCGGCTTGATCGGAGATGCCACTCCGACAGTAAGCTCTGAGGAAGACGTCCACGCGCAGATATTTCCGCCAAGATCCAGAAGGATCTTCTTGAGGTTAAAGTTACGAAGCTTCTGCATCAGAATATCCCCGATGAATCCCTTGGCCACGCCGCCGAGATCCACGGCAACACCCGGTTCCACATATGCGCGGCGATTGGAAAGAAGGTGCACCTTCCGGTAATCGACATTCGCGATGACCGTCTCGATCTCTCTTTCATCCGGAACGTGCATGTTATCCGTCCCGAAGCCCCAGAGGTCCATGATCGGAGCGATCGTGGGATCGAAGCGTCCTCCGGTCTCCTCCGCATAGTTCTTCGCCAGCTGAAGGATATAATAAGTGTCTTCAGATAAAGTTACAGGTTCTTTTTCCGAAGACCGATTCAGCTTCGCAATCTCACTGTCTTCCTTCTGACGTGAGAACTTCGCCTCCATCTTCAGAAGCAGATCGGAAGCTTCTTTTACTGCTTTATTTGCATCTTTTCCGGTACAGGTCAGAGTAATATATGTGTCGCACGCGAAGAGCGACAGTGTCTTTTCATTCGTCTTTTTACAGCCGGACAGCGTGAAGATCCAGGAGAAAATGAAGATGAAAGAAAGGAAAAAAGCCATGCTCCTTCCGAGCCTGGAAGAAGATGGCCTTTGCTTTTTACTGATTGTTGTTTTGTTATGTCTTGTCCAGATAACTGATCTCATGGTCGTCCTCAGAGTCGTCCTCCCGTTTGTGCCGGGTCTCCTTCCCGTGGAAGATCGCATAGATATAACCGCCTCCGGCGATCACCAGCACGATTCCCACAGCAAGTGCCTCACCCCAGAATACCACATATTGCTCGGCAAGTCTCGCGGACCTCTCGTAGTAGGGTATCTGCAGCGTATTGCTGTCAGAGTAGGACTTTTTTAGCGGAAAGTACTTCTTCCAGAGCGATGTGACATGGAATCTCGAAGTATTACAGATGATCTGCAGAGCTGAACTGTCTTCGCTATATCCGATGGTGTCCGACAACGCCTGGACAAGATCATTATACGATATGTTCTTGATCGGGTCCATCAGCAGGACCTCGTAGCAGGTCACGGCAAAGTCCGTGTCATGTACAAGATTCGAAGCTTCGTCCGCAGAGGAAACATTTTCTACCGGTCCGTTGGCAAGAACTGCCAGCTGCCGGAACTGGACATATGCGCGCGGCTTGGTGACGCCTGTGGTCTCCGCGATCTCATCTTGTCCTTCGTTTACGACTCCGACCACCTGGAAGCTGAGTCCGTTGATCTCTACAAAAGAACCCAGTACCTGATACGAATGGAAAAGATTCCATGCCAGCTGTGTATTCAGAACGATGGAGAACCGGTCCCCGTTTTCATCCGGAAGGAATCCCCCGCTTTCGTAGCAGAAAGGATGAATAACGGCAAAATCGTTACTGACTCCGAAGACCTCACAGGAATCCACATTTCCCGTCTCGTTCTTCCCCATAAAGCCTCTTGCGGGGTAGTTCGCCACTGCGGAATAACAATCTCTCCACGGATTGACGATCTTTTCGGATTTCGAAGAGCTTCTTCCGGTTCCGATCGTGGAAAGTTCTGTTGTTTCGAGCGCCTCGTGGATCTGCGCTACTTTTTCGATATCCAGTCCACGGGACGATTTTCTCGGCGCGGATCCGTCATCTGTTGCCAGTCCCGGTCCCAGTACCGTCAGCTGGCGGTACGGCATATTCTTCGACTCGAAGTAATCTGCCGCATACTGGAATGACTGGCCATCGATCACCTTACGGATACGGATGACTGACGCTGTCGAGAGTACGATACCGCCGATCAAGAGGAAAAACGGAAGTCCCATCAGAACATAGTGACAGTGACGGCAGAGATCTCCCCACTTTTTCTTTATGAAATTCTTCAGTTTCGTGCGGAATTCCATCAGTTCGTTTCTCCTTGTGCCAGACGTACCTGCTCACCGTTTTTGATCGGCTTTTCTGTTCTGACGATACAGTAAGCCATATTGACACCTGCTCCTTCGATCGCATAGGAAGTGGAATCTTCCGCCAGGATCTTCACCGGGAGTTTTCTTGCGATATAGCGCTCTCCGAGAGGAGAATTCTTCGTAAGAAGGATATAGATAAATGTACCTTCGCTATCCGTCTGGACTGCGCCCTTCGGGACGACACAATCATAGTAGCGGTTCGATGTGGAGATCGTGCAGCTGATCTGCATGGCACCGGGTACCAGGTACGATCCTTCGACAGAGACGCGGACGATCCTTGAGTTTACCGGATCGGACGGATCCGGGCGGACAGAGTCCACAAAAGCGGAATCGCAGTAGTCTGTTCTTACTTCCGCTCCGACCATCATTGTATCGGCATCTTTCTTCTCGACCTGGCAGTCCACATACATTCCGGAGTTCATATCTGCGATGATGAACATCTCATCTCCTTTCATGCACTGCCCGCCACGGGTGGCATTTATAGAGATAAGCGTACCGGAGATCGGTGCACGGATCTCAGTGATCTTGTAGTAATCTTCCAGCTCCTTGATCTTCTTCTCAAGGTCTTCTTTCTGCTTGAGTTTTTCTTCCTTTGTATCCTTTTCGCGGTCAGAGGAGATGCCGGCGTTTGTTTTTGCATCACTAAGAGTTTTTCTTGCCACCTGCAGTGTGTGCTTTGCATCTTTTAGTGCCCGCTCGGCTTCTTCTACAGTAGTGATCTGCTCAAACTCGGCAAGATCTGCCTGCTTCTCTTCCAGTTCAGTGGATTTCTTCGTGTAAGCCTGCTCCTTATCGACCAGCTGTGAACATACTGACGAGAGTTCATCGGAAATCGAATTATACGAAGCCTGCTCTTTCTGCACTTCCTTCTGGGCATCTTCAACATCTTTGTTTGCCTGATCCAGCGCTGCCTGATCAAAGTTCGGATCGGAAGGATCCGTGATGCAGGAAGCGAGAGCATCCTGTGCAGAAGTAAGCGTCTCCTTTGCTGATTCGATCTTCTCATAAGCAGTATCCCTTCTCGATTCAAGTTCCTGCTTCTTCGACTCTAATACAGTCTTATCCTTTTCAATCTGTGTGAGCTGATCCTGGATGGCTTTGATATCAGTCCTGGTCTGAGAGACGACGGCGTCTTTATTCTTGGCTGCAGCCAGATTCTTCTCCGCCTGCTTTACTGCCTTTTCCGCATCATAAACAGCCATCTCCATGTCATAGTAATCGCTGTTTTCCGCGGGCTTTCTGGCATCGTATTCCATCTCTTTTTCCAGTTCCTGAAGGCTCTTTCTTGCTTCATCGAGGTCCGCATGATCTTCCGATGTCTCAAAGGTGGCAAGAACTGCGCCTTCCTCCACTTCCTGATAAAGATATACCGGAACTTCCGCGATCGTCACTTCACCCGGCGCCTTCACCTTCACTTCGGAATTGGCATGCAGGGTACCCGAGGCACGGGAGATACTACTCAGTGTCGCACCATAGACCTGCTGGGTGCTGACCTGTGTCAGTGTCATATTCATGATCGTGTTGGAAAAGAACGTCAGGATCCCCATGATCACCAGGAATGCGATCAGCGCTTTGACGATCCACTTTCTGCTCTTTTTCTTTTTATTCTCGTCTGACATAGTCAAAACCTCCTAAAAACCTCGAAACCTTATTTGATTCCCGATCGGGAGATACCCTCGACCAGATATTGTTCTCCATAAAGGAAGATCAGTAGCGGCGGCAGCATGAATATGAATGATGCCGCGAACGCGACGCCTACTTCCGAGGCGTTGATCTGCGATAAGAATACGGACAGTGGCTGCTTGCCGGCATCCTCGAGAAGGATCAGGGGCTGCTCGACCATATTCCAGTAGTCGATGAAAAGAAGGATCGCCATCGCGTAGACCGCACTCCTACACATCGGCAGACATATCTTCGTGAAGATATTCCATTCATTCGCACCGTCAAGCTTGGCGGCCTCGATATATGAAGACGGGATCTGCCGCATGTATTTACTTAAGAGAAAAACACTGAACGTGGAGAATATACCCGGAAGTATGATCGCCCACCATGTGTTATAGATACCCAGTTTATTTGCGATCAGGTAGTTCGGAACGAGAGTTACCTGGAACGGCATGAGCATCAGGATGACGTAGGAAAAGAACAGCACTTCTCTTCTCTTTCTTCTGTATCTTGCAAAGCTATAGGAAGCCAGGCATCCGACCAGGATCTGTCCCAGCACGATCGGCACTACCAGCGCCACGGAGTTCCAGAACTTCAGAAGATATGTCGGGCTTAAAAACAGAAGCGTCTTATACTGGGAGAACGATACCATATCCGGGATCATCTTCAGTTTCGGTGTCGAGGAAAGATAGACCTTCGTCTCCGAGGAAGCGGAGGACAGGCTGTTATATACCGCACTGTAATTGGTCTTGATCTCATCGGTGGACATAAAAGAGTCCAGGATCGTAAGTACGATCGGCATCAGTGCGAAGATCGCGACAGCAAATGCCAGGATAAAGCCGAGTGTTGTCCAGAATCTTCCGGCCGCTGTTCGGATGCGCATTCTTCTTTTGGCATCCGCACGGCCCTTCTCATGCATCTTCTCGATCTCTTCATCCGACAGACGGACGATCTCGACTTCTTTCAGATCACGGATCGAACCATGTTCATGTGATTCTTCGTTCACCTTGGACGGGATAGGATTGAGTGGAGTGATTTCGTTTCTTTTCATATTGTCACTCCTCCGTATCTCTTCCGAGTTTATTCTCTGCGATAAACAGTGCGCCAACGATGATGATCATCGCGATACACATGATGATCGCTGCTGCGGTCAGCTTCGCATTATCCAGATGCGAGAACATATTATTCATAAAGTTCTGCAGCATATAGAGTGCGTCATATGGATAGTCTCCGGCGAGAAGATATACTTCACGGAAGATCTTAAACGAGTTGATCAGGGACATGATCCCGACAAAGAAGATCGTCGGCCACAGATAAGGGAGCTTGATACTGAAGAATCGTCTTACTGCTCCGGCGCCGTCCATCTTGGCGGATTCCAGCTGTTCCTGAGGAACCGCGGAGATCGCGGCAATAAAGAGGACCATGTTATATCCGAGGTTTTTCCACAGGAAGAGGATCAGGATAACCATTCTCGACCAGTCGGATTTCATCCAGTCGATCTTATCGATACCGAACCATCCCATGTAGGTATTCAGTGCTCCGTTATAACTGAACATGACCTGCCAGATCAAAACGATGGAAGCAACCGGTACCATCATCGGGTTGAGCATGATGCTCCGGAATATGCTTTTACCCGGGATCTTGGAGCTGAGAAGCAGCGCCAGCAGCAGAGAAAGAAGAACAGCCAGCGGCACTGCGATTCCTGCAAAAATAAGGGTGTTGATCGAGGCGGTACGGAATGCCTGATTGTTCCAGACGTTGACATAGTTATCCAGTCCGACGAATTCCGTATTTGTAGCACTTCTCTGGAAGGATTGGACCAGAACGATCAGCATCGGTCCGAAAAAGAAGATCAGCACTCCCAGAAGACTCGGGGTAAGGTAGCCGGTAAAGACGAACCATTCGCGGATCTTTCTTTTTCTTCTTCCGCGGATTCTTCTTTTTCTCACTTCTTCCGGATTATAATCGTGTGCTGCCATCTTGTTTCCTTTTTTATTTTCTCACGCAAACTTCCCCTTTTTCATTGTACTATACCTCGAGGAATCTGCGACTGTTTTTTTTAGAGGAGGGGGCGGGAGCGAGGGGGGTGGACCTCGCTCCCGGGTATGAAAGTAAATAGAAGATAGTAAAGGTTCTTCACTTCGTCGTCCGGGAGTTTTGTTTCGGAGGTTTCTCTCCCTTTCGACATCTTTATTGTCTCATCGCGGTATGACTTTCATGTGACCTTAAAGTGACAGAATAGTCACCTTGGAAAATCACCGTTCATGGATCTTCGTCGTAGCCTTGTTCTGGATGATCTTACTTACATCCTCAGCACTTCTCTGGCCTTCATAATATCCGGGCACTTCTTCTTTGATGATAGCCATGATTCCGGGGTCAAAAGAACTGAATGTGGAAACATTCTCGATAATGGACACAAACTCAGAAGCATCCTCCTGCGTCAGTTCATCCATCCGTCCCATCTTACTCAGATCGACGCTTTCGTCTTCGGTTTTTCCTTCAAACTGTTTGTTCCACTTTTTTACAAACTCGATCTCCGCTTCATTTCTCCGGTTAAGAGCCGCGCGGTTGACAGGGATCGAATTGAAATCCACCGCATAAGAATACTGCGCTTCCTCACTGAACATAAAGCGGATGAAGTCCCAGGCCTCTTCGATATGCTTGGACTTTGCCGAGATTCCGAATGTCATCATCGGAAGAGCACTCATTCCGGAACCGTTCGGGGACGGGATACCAAGGAACACCTGTTTTCCCTTCAGTGCTTTCTTTAAAATCGCAATATCTTCCAGACTATATAACTGTCTTGGCAGGAGCACCAGCATCTTTTCCGCGATACGTTCGAGCGGATCGACATACGCATCCTCCGGATTCATAACACCGTAGAAACCGGAATCCGTCTCTACCTGTCCGATAACTCCCGTGTTGCTATCTGTCTGTACAGGATTGGTATTCGCATACTTCTTAGAGATCTCCAGAAGTTCTCGGAATTCTGCAGTATCGAAGCTTACCGTTCCGTTTTCATAATCGATAAATGAATCGGAAGCCACACTAAGCATCTCATCCAGAAGCTGCGTGCTGCTGACGCCATCCTCAAATACCGAGGTATTCTCCGGCAGAGACTTGATCACATTTTCAAACTCCTCATAGGTCCATCCGCTTCGATTCCCTACGATATCACTACTGGAAACATATCCGGAAACATCGAAGCACAGCGGGACCTGGTACATTTTTCCTTTGCTTTCAAACGCACGGAAGATATTATCAAAATACTCCTCACGCTTTATACCATTCTGACCATCGATAAGTGTATTGAGATCCACAAGTACGTTCTCGGAATTAAACTGATTATATATGGAGAAGTTCATCAGAATATCCGGGCCCTCTCCCGCGACCATATCCAGGTAGATCTTATCCGGAATCGCTTGATATTCACGTATCACTTCATCTTCAGTTTCAGCTGTGATGTCGGCACCATAACTCTTGATGCAAATGCGCGAAAGGTGATTCGGATCCAGATTATACTTGATAATATAGTCCCGGAAGTTGGAACGGGAGTCATTGTACATCGTTCCGATCTGGATGATCGATTTTCCGGCATGCGGATTCTTCTCCTGACGGGTCAGCTGTACGATCGAGTAATTTGATACACCTTTCGAATCTTCATCATTGTCCCAGAATTCCTCAAAGAGATAAATCTCATCATCGGACTTTATAGCCATAGAACGGGATCCCGCTGCTCCTTCGTTGTAATCTGTCCAGTTCCAATCCAGAATCGTTTCTTTTTTCCCGTCGATAGGATTGAGAGAGCTGATTCCATCCACGTCCAAGATATAACATTTATCGGTTCCCTGGATATATTGCCAGTATGAATTTATGCCCTTGATCGGGTCGCCTTTAAATGTTCCATTGGATAGATCGATCTCCTGATAATAGCAGTTGGATACTGCATTCTTATCATCAAATTTCTCAATAGATGCATAGTATTTACCATCAAAGAAGTAGATCATTCCGGAAAAGCCTTCTACCTCTTCCCGATGGAGCAATTTGCCATCCTTACCCATCAGAGAGATATTTATTCCGGATCCGACCAGATAGTTTCCGTCGTCCGTTCTGAAAATGGATGATTGCCACATCTCTTCAGTATCTTCCAGGAAGATTTCGTTTCGGACAGTTCCATCTTTTTCGCAATCATAAAGCTTCGTTTTCGTGACACAATCACCCTGAGTATATACTGTCGCAAGTTTCAGAAAAGATCCGTCTTTCTGCTGGTAAACTCTCGATATGTTCTCTGATTCGCCGGATTCTTCTTTCTTGATGAGATTTCCATCCAGATCAAAATATAGAGTTCCGGATTTGTTAAACTCTGCAGTGATCTCCAGCATTTTGTCACAGGCATCATCCGCCTCCCAGTCGAGGTCCTGGATCTTTTTCTCTGCTTCCGGGGACATTTTATACGTAATCGAATAAGACACCATGACCGAATCCCCCAGGAAGACCATATTATCCACATTCTGGTAATCCACTTCCTTGTCCGGATCAACAGGAATGGTCACATCGGCCTTTTTAACAGCAAAATACGGGTCATCCTCTTTGACCACAGACTGTCCGGCTCCGTTATTATTTTTGTTTTTCTTGTTGTTACATGCTGTTAGCGGCAGGATCATAGACGAAGACAGAATGACCGCCATTGCCCGCCTCGACAACTTACGCATAGACACACCTCCACGTGATTATTACCAACGATATTGTACGGCGGCAAAAGCTGAAAAAAATGAAAGAATTGTAAGATAGGCCCTATCTTCCGTGGACGATTGCATACGTGCGCTCCTGAATGATACGGCACACATCTTCCACACTCTTTTCCCCTCGGAAGAAAGGAGCTGCTTCCTCCTCGATGATCTGCAGTACGGAAGGGTCTGTGGACATGATCGTACTTGCGTTTTCGATCAGCTCTTTAAACCCTTTTGCATCCTCCTGCGTAATACTGACCATCGTCTCCGGAAATGGCATAGCGGAGAAATGATTTCCATCATGTTTAAACTGTTCGATCAGAGACTGGTTGTCTTCGATCGTGTCGTTACAGATGCGGTCGAAGGCTTTTCTATGCAGAGGGATCGATCCGAGAGAAGACGTGTATGTGTACTGGGAATCCTCATCGAACAGGCCGCGGATAAACATCCAGGCCTCATCTTTATTCTCAGAAAACGAGGAGATCGCGAGCGTAAGGACCGGCATGGCGGAGACGCCGGCTCCGCTCGGTGACGGCATGCCGACATAGATGCCCTTTTTCTTCAGGATCGACCGGTTCTCGGCATAACGGTAGAGATTATAGATCTCTACCGGCATCAGTGCCAGTTTTCCCATATGCATGCGCATCAGCGGATCCTTCACCTGTTCTTCCTCCACACCGAATTCGGGAATTCCGTTCTCATAAGAATCCTGTGACTGTACAACATCTGTCCCGTATTCCTTCGTGATGGTCAGGAGCTGCCGGAATTCATCCCCGTCGAAGTACACATCTTTCTTCGAATAATCGACAAAATCGAGCATCGCATCCAGGAGCATGCGCTCCAGAAGATCTTTGTAATCTATCTCCGACATGACTTCCACATCCGATGGGAGTTTCTCCACGATCCCCGTGAACTCGGAATAGGTCCAGCCGGATCTCTCTCCGATCAGATCTTTATTCCCGAGAAGTCCCCGGATATCGAAGCAGACCGGGATCTGATACAGTTTTCCCTTATTCTCAAACGCAGAAAGGATGTTATCGAAATATTCCTCTCTGTTCAGACCGTTGGCACCATCCACATACTTATTCAGATCGACCAGGACCTCTTCGGAATTGAACTGGCTGAAGCAGGAAAAATTCACGAGGATATCCGGGCCTTTTCCGCTTAACATCTCGGCATAGACCTTGTCGGACAGGATCGTCTGACGCTGCGAATAGGAAAGATCCGGAGCAAGAACGGTATTATAATCCCTTACTCTTATCCTCGCCGTATTTCCTGCCTCCGTATTGCAGGAGACGATATAATCCAGAAGATCATCAGATGGGATTCCGATCGTTCCCATATCGATATATTTTTTCCCCGCATGCGGATTCTTATCTGCTTTTGTAAGTGAAACGGCAAGTGTTTTCTTGACCATATCGCCCGTTACTTTATCGGTTTCATAAGATGATCTTATAAAAGCACTTTTATTCTCCGATATGATCTGAAAACTATCCGGATCGAAGTTGGAATAGTTTACATCTGTACTGTTCCAGTTGATGATCTCTTCAAGCTTTCCCGAAGAAAGATCCACTCTATGGATCCCGTTCCCGTCGATCGCATAGCATTTACCATCGCCTCCGGAGACGACATTACCGATCGTCGCATCGAGTTTTTTTCTTTCTCCTTTGAGAGAATATGTGGCAAGATCGAGTTCAGAGAAGGAGATCGATTCTATAAGTCCGTTGTCGGAGAAAGATGACATCAGTGCATAATACTTGTCCCCGGCCTCCACGACGTTCCCGTTAAGGTCCGGATCTTCCACCATTCCGAGCATCTCGCCCTTGGAAGAAACGAACCCGATCATCCCGTAATCCGATAGAATAAGCGTCCCGTCGGATGTGACAAGGATCTTCCTGGGAGATATCGAGGAATCCGAAGGGATCTTCACTGACTCTTTCAGAAGTCCTTCCACACTGTAGATCAGCAGTTCGCGTCCGCTGCCGAGCGTATCAAAGTCTATGTGTTCGACAAGACATATGATCTCTCCGTTTTTTCCGGAAAAGAGATTTATGATCTCACTGTTAAACGGGAGTTCGATCTTCGATAGAGGATTTCCTTCAAAGTCAAAGATCACGAGCCCGCGCTCATACGACTCCTGCACAAGCCTCATTACTTCTACGATTTCTTTTGCCGATGCTTCATAAAGATTGTACATCTTATTTTTCAGTTCCGACGGGTATTCATAGAGGATCTCATAGGATGCAACAACGGAGTTTCCGACGATCGTTGCTTCATTCTGAACGAAGCTTTGTGCCTTCTTTTTAAATTCCGGGCTGACGACGATCTCTTTTACCGAGGACTGGAAAAACGGATCACTTTCTTTGACAGTCTCACTATGACTTGTCTTCTTTTTCCCGCAGGAAACAGTAGTGAGCAGTAAACAGATGATCATAAGAAGCGGGAAAATGCGCTTACATTTCACAAACATCGTTTCTCCTCCTATGCCCGGTAATCCAGGATGCTCCTTGCATTATGGAAGAAAATGACCGAAACGGCGATGTTAAATACAGCAAGGATCAGGAAATCCAGCGGGAACAGCGAAGGGGATACGGCATATAGTCTTCTGCCGATATATGCCCCCAGCGACAGCTCGAAGATAAACACCGCTGAAAGAAGCGCAAATGACAGCAGCATATGGGTGTGGCGGTTGTTGCTCACACCGAGGGTGCGCATCGATGTCAGGTAACATGCGTAGAAAAGGAGTGCCGCTGAAGCATAGAACATCGCGCCGCACGGAACAAAGGCCGGATGAAGTCTGGCAAACAGCGAGACGATCGTAAGACAGACTAAGCCCTCGGCAAATGCTTTTACCACAGGCGCCGTCGATGCATAGAAGAGTTTCTTGAACGCTTTTCCGGGCATGAGATAGATGAAGGGCTTGTCCAGTTCTTCGACGAATTTGCCCATCGGGATCGTGAAGATCATGGTATAGCACAGTACCGCCATCGCCAGGATCTGCATGATAAAAGGATACATCCCCTTATGCATCATGGACTGGAGAAATGCACCGAGTACGACCGCCATAGCGATCATCGCGAGCGATATCCTGTCAAAGAACACCGTCACGACTCTCTTCTGCTCCGTCATCTGCCGCTGGAGAAGTACAGCTTCACCTCCACGGAATCCGAGCAGATGGGATTTCCTGATCTTCCTGCTTTTGGCATCCGTAGAGGGGATCTCCGCACGGTTCATCTTTCCGAAACCGCGGCCGATCGTGGTAAGGACACTCTCATAATAGGCCGATCTGTTCTGTACGATGAGAAGGATGCAGATGATCAGAAGTGTCATCATCAGCCCTGCATATGTCAGTGTCCAGTACAGATCACCCGCCATCGCCGCATAGAGGAATCCACACGCCCATCCGCCCAGAGGGATCACGTGAAGGTGCGGCCCGTTGAAGAATTCGACAATATCTGCCCAGGGGGTCTTGCTTCCCCAAAGAGCGATCACGATCCCGGCGATGATCACAACGCTGGAGACATAAAGAGATATCCGGATCAGTACACGGATCACGGGGGATGCGGACGATATGGAGTAAACTGCCATCGCAGCGACGGAAAGACATATCGAGAGCATCAGCCATGCCCCCATCAGTATCAGAAGATCCCTGGGGCCGAGTCCGAAATAAAACCTCAGGTTCGTCAGCTGCATCAGAAGGAGAAGTGTGGCAAAAACACTGGCCAGGCACTTCTTGATCAGCCCGTAGAAAAGCACTTTTTCCGCACGTACCGGCGATACGAACAGGTTGTCGATATCCGCGGGGGCAAAGAATGTATTCCCGTGATTGAGCCCGAAGCCGAGCACGACAAAGGAGATCACCAGGAAAGAGAAGGCAACACCCGCTCTATATGTATTGACGGCATTGTCGAGGATCCCGGTCTGTCCGAGATGATTGATCTCCTGGTATATATACAGCGCAAAATATGCAAGAATGACCAGCGCCCATAGCCAGAACTGCGGGTGCTTGATCTTTTCGCGGAGGGAATTCCTCCACTGCTTGAAAATCAGAAACATACAGGCATTCATAGGATCGTCACTTCTTCTTTTTGCCCTTCTTTTTCTTCGTTGTCTTCGGACGCGTCACAGTTGCTTTTGCATGGGAAGGATTCGCCTTCTTTGCAGCACTCTGCCGGGACTGGCCGGACGGAGAAGCCGCAGGAGCCGTAACACGGATATCTTCTTCCGAGAACCACGGCGAATCATAGGACTCCGTCTCAGCAAAGAAGATCCTCTCCAGAGACTCCGCCCACATGCCGATCAGCTCTTCTTTTCTATGGCAGGAGATGACCTTGCCCTTGCGCATGATGTATGCCTTATTCCAGATACCTTCCACGGTGGCGATCATATGCGTGGAGATAAGGACCGCCACGCCTCCTTCCGCCAGTTCCTGGATCAGCTGGCGGAGTTCCTTGATCGCGTGCGGATCCAGGCCCAGCATCGGTTCATCGAGGAGCAGCAGCTTCGGACGCGGAAGCAGCGCGCAGATGATGGAGACCTTCTGCTGCATGCCCTTCGAAAGATCACGGCAAAGTGTATCCACCACTTCGGTGAGGCGGAAACGGTCGATCAGCTCAGCAGCATATGCTCTGGTCTTTTCACGATCCAGCTTATACGCACGAGTTATAAATTCAAACTGCTCCCTGACGGTGAGCATCTCATATAAACACGGGAATTCCGGGACATACCCGAGGATCTTTTTTGCCTGGCTGGAACTTGCGGGGAATCCTCCGATCTGGACAGATCCTTCGAATCGGAGGAGCCCCAGGATGCACTTGATCGCGGTGGATTTGCCTGCTCCGTTCGGTCCTAAAAGAACACCGATCTCGCCCGCTTCAAGAGATAGATTCACGTTTTCATTAGCGATCTTCTTACCGAATTTCTTCGTCAGTCCCTTAGCTCGAAGCATGTTCCCCTCCTAATTCATCTCCGCATGATTAGACAAGATTAGTTTATCATTTTTTGCGCCGCTTTACTATTCCTCGGGACATTGAATAAGATATAATGAATTACACAGTCTGGATCGAAGATCCATCAGAGATCCTTTCTTTTATCACACGGAAGGCAGACATATGCTCAGCAAAAGCAAAACAGAACCGAATACCGCCTATCACATCAGGCTCCAGCCGGAAGAGAAAAAAGTCCGTCTGAAGCTGGATGAAGCATGGCGCTACCGCGATCTGGTCCGTCTTCTGACGAGAAGGACCTTCACTGTGACGTATCAGCAGACGGTCCTCGGTCCTTTATGGATCATCATCAATCCTGTCCTCGCCAGTCTGATCTACATGTTCGTCTTCGGGCATATCGCCGATGTCGGCACCGCCGGCATCCCCCAGATCCTCTTCTATTTCGTATCCTCCGCGGTCTGGGAGTTATTCTCTTTCAGTCTGACGAAGAACTCGCAGACATTTGTCGCCAATGCCTATCTTTTCAGCAAAGTGTATTTCCCCAGGATCTGTGTCCCGATCTCAAATATGCTCGTAAGCATACTGAAGTTCCTGATCCAGCTCCTGATCGTCGCCGGTCTTCTCACTGCTTTCGTCATCCGCGGGAATGTGCATCCGATGTGGGCTCTCTATCCCCTTCTTCCGCTTCTTTTCCTTCAGATGGCGCTCTTCGGCATGAGTGTCGGCGTCCTTATCTCAAGTGTAACGACCAAGTACAGAGATCTTCTGGCCGTGGTCAATGTCCTCGTGAACCTCTGGATGTACGGCTCCGCTGTAGTTTACCCGATCCAGAGCGTCCCGGACGGAGTCCTGAAGATCCTTGTGAAGGTCAACCCGGTAAGTGAAAATATGGAGCTCATCCGTATGATCCTTCTGGGCGAAGGAGAATTTGACCTTCTGTACTATCTGGTCGGACTTGCTGTCACGATCCTACTTTTCTTCTTCAGTATCGTGATCTTTAACCGGGTGGAAAGGACGTTTGCGGATACAGTATGAGTACAAAAGCACAGCCATCCGGCGGGAACAGTGAAAAAGACGTTATGATCCGTGTCTCGGGACTGAAGAAAAAGTACCGTCTCGGCAAGATCGGCGCGCACACCCTGCAGGGCGCCATCAAGGAACGTCGTGCCCGCGGAAAGAAGAACGATCAGAAGACCTCTTCCGGGACCTCCAGGAACAAGGACTTCTATGCTCTGAACGGAGTGGATCTGACCGTTTATAAGGGTGAGACTCTGGGCATACTCGGCAAGAACGGCGCCGGCAAGAGTACACTTCTTAAGATCCTCTGCCGCATCACCGCACCGACGGAAGGAACAGTCGATCTTTACGGCCATATCACCTCCATGCTCGAGGTCGGCACCGGTTTCCACGGGGAGATGACGGGGCGCGAAAATATCTATCTCAATGGCACGATCCTCGGCATGACGAAGGCGGAGATCGATGAAAAGATCGACGACATCATCGCCTTCTCGGGACTGGAGGAATTCATCGATACCCCGGTAAAAAGATATTCCAGCGGCATGTTCGTCAAGCTCGGTTTTTCCGTCGCGTACCACCTCGACAGTGAGATCGTCATCATGGATGAGGTCCTCGCCGTCGGCGATGTGGAGTTTCAGAAAAAGTGTATCCGCTGTCTTCTCGATGCAGCGAATAACGATATCCGTACCGTGCTCTATGTCAGCCATAACATGAATACTATCCGCCAGCTCTGTAAGCGCTGCATCGTCCTCGACAAGGGCGAGGTCATCTTTGACGGCGATGTGGAGCAGGCGATCGCGATCTATCTCGGCACGCAGGCAGAAATGCCGGCGAAGATCGAGTATGGACCGGAACACCGTTCACGGGACTATCAGCGCATGCGCGCCAGAGACCTCTTCTCACTCGATAGTCTGCGTCTTCTTAACCGTCCCGAGCCGATCTTCCCGACCTCGGGAGAAGCAGAGCTCGAGCTGACCTGTACCGCTGCAAAAGAGATCAAAAATGTTGCCTTCCGGTTCCAGCTCCGGGATCAGGAAGATACGAAGATCGCATCGATGCTCCCCGGGAACCTCATCACGCTCTGCCCCGGAACCAATACCGTCCGGATCACGCTTCCGCTTACACATCTGACCTGCGGCCGCTACAGTGCGGACATCGTCGTCTATCAGCTCGATGCCGGCGGCATCGAAAGAAAGATGGATCTCGTCTCGCCGGGCTTTACTTTCCAGATCGAGTCCGCCCACGATAAAGACGACTATACGAAGTGGAACCAGCAGCAGTTCGGAGCGATCCGCCTTCCGGATCTTTCGGTCGAAGTGTCCTCCCCGGAAGCCTCTGAGAAGTGAAAAGATGTACTTCACTTATTCTTTTCCCACATTAGCGAGAGAAAATATTGATTTTCATTTCCCTCTAGTAGTAAATTAAGGATATGATTTTCATTTGAGAGTTCTTCTCGAAAGGACGGAAAAAGTATGTTTAAGATCGTGGCTAAAAGACAGCTCAACGAAGCCGTGACCCTGATGGAGATAGATGCGCCGTATATCGCCGCCAAGGCGAAAGCCGGACAGTTCATCATCTTCCGCGTCGATGAATATGGAGAGAGGATCCCTCTGACGATCGCGGATACCGATCCTGAAAAGGGCACAGTCACTATCATCTTCCAGGCTGTCGGCACCTCGACCCGCACACTCGCAAGAATGAACGAGGGCGATGCGATCTTAGACTTCGTCGGTCCGCTGGGAAATGCCACCGAGATCGAAGGATATAAGAATGTATGTGTCGTCGGAGGCGGTGTCGGATGCGCGATCGCTTATCCTTCCGCAAAAGCACTGCACAAGGCAGGCGCACATGTCGATATGATCGCCGGCTTTAGAAACAAAGATATCGTTATTCTCGAGGAGGAGATGCGCGCTGTCAGCGACAACCTCTACATTACGACCGATGACGGTTCCTACGGTGAGAAGGGCTTCGTTACCAACAAGCTCCAGTCCCTGATCGATGCCGGAAACAAGTATGATCTGGTCATCGCGATCGGACCTCTCCCGATGATGAAGTTCCTCGCGGAGGTCACCCGCCCGTATGGCATCAAGACTCTCGTCAGTTTAAACCCCATCATGATCGATGGTACCGGAATGTGCGGCGGCTGCCGCGTCACCGTCGGCGGCAAGATCCGTTTCGCCTGTGTCGATGGTCCGGACTTCGACGGACATGAGGTCGATTTTGATGAGCTGATGCGCAGAAATTCCTACTACAAAGCACAGGAGCGCGAAAGCGCAAACCACGAATGCCGCATCATCAAGGCGGGAAAAGCTGCCGAAGCAGCGGCAGATGCACTGAAGACCGGTCTCGATACCGCCGCATCTTTCACTAAGGAGGAAAAATAATATGGCAAATCTTTCTCTTACTAAAGTAAAGATGCCGGAGCAGGATCCGAATGTCAGGAATAAGAATTTCGACGAGGTAGCTCTCGGTTATACGGAAGAAATGGCGAAAGAGGAGGCTACACGCTGCCTCAACTGTAAGAACCGTCCGTGCGTGAGCGGCTGTCCGGTCAATGTCCGTATCCCGGACTTCATCGCACAGGTCGCCGAAGGGAATTACGAAGAAGCTTATAAGATCATCACATCAACCAACTGCCTCCCTGCTGTCTGCGGACGTGTCTGCACCCAGGAGACCCAGTGCGAGAGCAAGTGTGTGCGCGGCATGAAGGGCGAGAGCGTCGGCATCGGCCGTCTCGAGCGTTTCGTGGCGGATTACCACATGGCACACAGCCAGGAAAAGATCGGGAAAGCGGAAGATAACGGTCATAAAGTCGCAGTTATCGGTTCCGGTCCGGCAGGCCTGACCTGCGCCGGAGACCTCGCCCGTCTCGGCTATAAAGTCACGATTTTCGAGGCATTCCATAAAGCCGGTGGTGTACTGGTATATGGTATTCCGGAGTTCCGTCTCCCGAAGGCCATCGTACAGAAGGAAGTCGATCATCTCGAGGATCTCGGTGTCGAAGTCAGAACGAACTTCGTCATCGGAAAAACACTCACCATTGATGAGATCTTCGCGGAAGGTTATGAAGCTGTATTCATCGGATCGGGAGCAGGTCTCCCCTCTTTCATGGGTATCGAGGGCGAGTCTCTCGTCGGCGTATATTCCGCTAATGAATACCTCACCCGCGTGAACCTCATGAAGGCCTATAGCGACAAGTACGACACCCCGATCAGAAAGAGCTCTGCCGTTGCTGTCGTCGGCGGTGGTAACGTCGCAATGGATGCCGCCCGTACCGCGAAGCGCCTCGGCGCGGAGCACGTCTATATCGTGTACCGCCGTTCCGAGGAAGAAATGCCGGCCCGCGCGGAAGAAGTTCATCATGCAAAAGAAGAAGGCATCGAGTTCTTGTGCCTGAATAACCCGACCAGAATCCTCGGATCGGAAACAGGCGAAGTAAGCTCTCTCGAAGTGATCTCGATGGAACTCGGTGAGCCGGATGCCAGTGGAAGAAGAAGACCTGTCGCGATTTCGGGGTCCGAGCACGAGATCACTGTGGATACTGTGATCATGGCCCTCGGTACTTCTCCGAACCCCCTGATCCGAAGCACCACAGAAGGCCTCGAAGCGAATCCGAAGGGCGGCCTCATCGCAGATGAGACGATGGCCACTTCCCGTCCGGGTGTTTTTGCCGGCGGAGATGCCGTCACCGGTGCCGCGACCGTTATTCTCGCCATGGGCGCAGGAAAAAAGGCAGCAGCTTCCATCGATAAGTACATCAAGGAAAAGGGCTGATACCAGAAGATCTTCTGATAAGATAGCCATCACGGAAAGGACAAAATGAAAAGATCATCCTGGAAATTAAAATACGGAGGGCTTATGCTCTCCGCTGTTATTTTTCTGTCGTCCTGCGGCAGGAACGATACAGCTACATCTGAAACGAAGTCAGATACAAGTTCTCCCACTACTTCGGAAACCACGGTCGAAACCTCTCCTTCCGAAACGTCTTCTGTGACAACGGAAGGATCCGATCCTTCACTGATCACGGTAACCGAAGCACCTGACGGGAACGGTTTTCCGGTCAGCGGCGATATGAAGGATGCGCATGACGAGCTCGCCGAAGAATTCAGAAAGCTTCCGGGTGTGGTCAATGTGCAGAAAAGATCCCACTACGATGACAGCCAGTATGTCCTGTTTTTTGAAATGCCGGTCGACCACAAGGATCCGGCAAAAGGAACTTTCCTTCAGCGGGTATATGTGAAATATAGGGGAAAAGACGCGCCGAACATGTGCACGATCGGCGGATATAATCTTTACTACGGCATGTATGACGGAGATTTCTATAATGAAGCAGAACCTCTGTTTTCGGAAAAGTACGGTTGTAATCTGATCGAACCGGAATACCGCTTTGACGGTAATTCCCGCCCGGATGGTTTCAGCAGTGACAAAGCCGACTACTGGGAATACCTGACATGCGAGCAGGCTTCGGAAGATTTCCACGAGATCATCGAAAGCCTCAAGACGTTCTTTTCGGGGAAATGGTGTATCGAAGGCATGAGCAAAGGCGGTGAATTCACGGCTTATCAGCTCGGCCGTCATCCCGAAGACGCGGATCTTTTCATAGCCGAATGCGCGATGCTGAAGATCGGGCAAAATTCTCCGGGGCTATGTGATTACATCTATACGACCGCCGGAGATGACCGCTACGGAAAAGAAAAAGCGAAACGATACAGAGAGCTTCTTTTCGAGTTTCAGCTGGAAATGCTCAAGCACGAAGATGAATTTCTGGACCAATACTGGAAAAACGCCACGGAAATGTACGGATTACAGTTCTCCTCTTCCTTTACCAAAGAGATCCTTTATGAGTGTACCGTTTTTGATCTCGTACACATTTTCCAGTACGACAGCGAAGATATGCCTGACGGCGATTACTACGAAATGATCGAGCAAGCGCTGGCGCTGAAAGACAGTACAACCGATTGGGAAAAACGTCAGTTCCGGGATAAATCCTTCGAGGTCATGGAAAACCTCTACGGTCCCTGGCACTATGCCTATCTCGAAAAAGATGTGGTCCCATCCGGCGATGAATTGAATCTTTATAGCTACATGTTCCAGAGTTATCGCGAGGACGGCTACTACGCTTATGATTTTTCCTATTTCCGTGACGCCCTGAAAAAAGAGGGTAGCGACGTGTCCCTTTACATCACCGAGGAAATGGAACCGGAGGTGTTCGGATACCGGATCACTGACGAGCATAAGGAGCTCTTCTCCTATAATCCGGATGTCCTCAACACCCGTATCGGGGCCGTGGAAAAAACAGAAAAACCATTGATCATAGTCAATGGTCTCTCCGATATTTTCCAGGTCTCGGAGATGAAGGAATCCGATAATCCGAATGTTCACATCTTCAATCTCCCCGCTTCTTTTCATGATGAAGTGACACTGGATTACTTAAGTGATGAACAGTTCAAGGAATATGACGAAGTCGTTCGTTCGGCGCTTAATATCTAAGATAGAATACGGTTTTTGAGGTGAACTGAAATGAAGATCGTAATTTTGGACGGATATACGGAAAATCCGGGAGACATCTCCTGGGCTCCTTTCGAAAAGCTCGGCGAGCTGGTGGTATATGACTACACCGCACCTTCCGAGATCTTCGGAAGGCTGGAAGGCGTATCGGTCTGTCTTACAAACAAGACCTGTTTCCCGGGAGAAGTTCTGGAAAAGCTCCCGGATCTTAAGTATATCGGCTGTCTCTCGACCGGCTTTAATGTCGTGGATGTGGAATACTGCAGAGAGCACGGGATCACCGTGACGAACATCCCGGAGTATGCGACTTTTGCCACTGCACAGATGACCATCGCCCTCCTTCTGGAGATCGCGAACAAGGCCGGCCATCACAGTGATCTCGTCCATGAAGGAGTATGGACCAGGGGCCGTGATTTCTGTTTCTGGGACGGACCGCTTACGGAACTTTACGGGAAGACACTGGGGCTTTTCGGGTTCGGTAAGATCGCATCCCGCGTCAGCCGCATCGCATCTGCACTGGGCATGAAGGTCCTCGCCTGCCGCCGCTCCGAGATCACGGAGGAGATGAGAAAAGCCGATCCTCAGGTGACCTTCACTGATGAAGAGACGCTCTGGAAAGAGTCGGATGTGATCTCCTTCCACTGCCCGCTGACACCTGCGACCACCGGACTGGTGAATAAAGAAGTGATTGCGAAGATGAAGGACGGCGTGATCCTTATCAATACTTCCCGCGGTCCGGTACTGGACGAAGCCGCAGTCGCAAAAGCCCTGAAGAGCGGGAAGGTCGCCGCTCTTGGCGCCGATGTCGTAAGTGTCGAGCCGATCCGGGAAGATAACCCTCTTCTGACTTCGCCAAATACAGTCTTGACTCCGCACATCGCCTGGGCTCCGAAAGAGACACGTCTTCGTCTGATGGATGTCGCGGCAGGCAATCTGTCTTCTTACTTAAAAGGATCTCCCGTCAACGTCGTGTCGTAAGATCAGGCGAGTTACCGGTCCCTAAGGTATGTAGTTTGGCAGAGACCAATTTATGTGGTATCCTTATGCCGTTTGCGGGTGATTTCTCCCGCTATATAGGAAAAAGAAAGAATCCCGGCAGGTGCTGCCGCCAAAGAATATAAAGGAGATAAAAGGATGAATAAGATCCTCTACATGTTTCTCATATCGATGGTCCCGGTCGTGGAACTCCGTGGAAGCATTCCGTATGCCGCAGCTGTCGGCATCCCGTGGCACATCGCGCTGCCGCTGGCGATCGTGGGAAATCTTCTTCCTGTTCCGTTTATCCTCCTCTTCGTCAAAAAGGTCTTCGACTGGATGAGAAAGTATCCGAAGCTCAAAAAAATCGTGGATTTCTGCGAGAGAAAGTTCGCAAAGAAAGCAGAAAAGGCCGGAAATGTAGCATTCTGGACCCTGGTCGGATTCATCGCTATTCCTCTTCCGGGAACCGGCGCATGGACAGGATCCGGCATCGCTGCGATCTGTGAGGTTCCCTTTAAGAAAGCGATCCTGGCAGCGATCATCGGCGTATGCATCGCCGCAGTCGTCGTTACGCTGATCGCTTACGGCGCACTCGCCGGCTTAAGCTTCCTGATCTGATAAATGTATTTCTACGGAGGATCGGTCAGGATCACCCATGCAGCTGATAGATAGTTTCACCAAAGCGGATAAAAAGCGTGTACTCCTGAGTTTCGCAGGTGTTTTCGGGATGGGATTCTTCCTGTCCTTTCTTGTCATGTGCGATCTCGGCACCGACCCCTGCACTTTCATGAACCGCTCCATCAGCAGCCGCATCGGCCTTTCTTTCGGCAACTGGCAGCTGCTCCTGAACTCCGTGATGTTTCTGATCGTGCTTCTCCTTAGGAGAAGACTCATCGGCTGGGGAACTCTTTTTAACATGATCCTGGTCGGTTACTATGTCGATTTTTTCACCTGGATCTGGAGAAATAATATCGCGGATCACATCTTTACGGATGCGCCGAGCCGCTGGGCCATCTTCCTGCTCGCGCTTCTTTTCTTTATGATCAGTGCCGCCGTTTATATTAACGCGGATACGGGAGTTGCCCCGTATGACGGCATCCCGATCATCCTGACAGATGCGGTCACATCGCATCTTCCCCGAATACCGAAAACGGCCATCCGCATATGCTGGGATGGCCTGGCGATCATTATCGGTATTCTTTTCGGGGGTGTGCCGATCGTAGGTATCATCCTGATGGCACTGTTTCTCGGACCGCTTATCACGCTGGTCGGAAAGAAACTCAAGCCTCTACTTTCGGGAGAGTCGAACCGCCGTAAGGCATAACGACGATCTTTGCGTCTTTTCCCTTTTCCCTGATGGCAGCATCGATAGCTGTCTGGATATCCGAATACGGCTCGAGGAATACCTTCTTTACAAAGTCGTGTTCCAGATCGGAAACGAAGAAGATACGTGCGCGCTCGAGGACCATCGCGATCGCGGCGGCCTTGTGTCCGCCTAAGACGAAGTCCGTCTTGATGTGGGTGATCATGTCAGAGCTCTTCTCGTGACCGGTGAGCCACTGCTCGAAGTGCTTCTCGCCGAGTCCTTCCTTACAGGAAGCGATCCATACGATGATACCGCCGTCCTTGACTGCGTGCTTTGCGTTGTCCAGTGCTTTTTGCGCCTGATACATATTGATGTCTTTCGGGAAACCACCGGCAGAAACGACCACGATGTCCGCCTGCTCGGGGATAGAGACCTTATAGAACGAATCGAGGAACTTGCAGCCCTCGCGGTGCGCCAGGATAGGATCACCGGCGAAGCTCCGGATAATCTCCTTCTTCGCATCGAGAACGACATTGACGATATAATCGACGCCCAGGATCTTACCTGCTTCTTCGATATCCTCACGGACCGGATTGCCCTCGAGGTGACCGGCACATGCAGAAGGCTCAACCATCGCGCTGTGGTTGTGCTGGATCGCGTCCCAGGTGGAAACGCCCGGCATGATGGCCTTATAGCCTCCGGAATATCCGGCGAAATAGTGATACTCGATATTGCCGAGGCAGATCCTTCTGTCCGCTTCTACTACCGGACGGAAAATATCTACCGGAGTTCCGCGGGATGTGGTACCTACATGCACTGCGTCATTGACGTCGGAATCGATGCAGCGGACACGGTCATAGACAGCATCTCCGACCATGTAGCGCATACGCTCTTCGGTATGGCCGCCGTGGGAGCCGAGTGCAAATACGATAGTGATGTCCTTATCTTCGATACCGGCGGCGGAAAGCTCGTCGAGTACTGCCGGAAGGACTTTATAACTCGGGATCGGGCGGGTGATATCCGAGGTGATGATCGCTACGGTCTCACCTTTCTTCACGACTTCACGGAGCGGCGGGAGCCCGATCGGCTCTCTCATGGAACGATAGACTTCATCCGATCCGGTAAGACCGATCTCTGCCTCGTTCGGTGTAAGGACTGCCATCACCTGATCATCCGGGACCTGTACCGGGATCTTCTCTTTACCAAAACCTAATGCAATCTCCATGGAGCGCCTCCTGACCGTATGTTATCCGTTTACGCCGCATTTGCGGCTTTTTCTTTCTTATGATGATGCGCCGCTGTCTTCCGGCGGGAGCTGAAGCCCGGGGTTCCGGCTCGAAAGTTCGTGCGGGGTCTTCGACCTCGTCAGGCACTTCTTCACGCAGATATCCATCAGGATCGCACCGAGAGGCGCCGTAATGAGGATGGAAAGAACAGCAGTCGTTAAAACTATGTTACCACATGCCAGGCCGGCAGTCAGCGGGATCGCACCGACGGCTGCCTGCACGGTTGCTTTTGGAAAATAGGCGACATCGCAGTAGAGGATCTCCTTGAACTTGAGACCGGATCCGAGAAGGCTGACGAGTACACCGACCGAACGGAATGCCAGCGCGCCGAAGATCAGTACGACGGAGCCGAGACCTGCGGACAGGAGTGCTTTGATCTCTACCGCGGAACCGAGCATGATGAACAGAAGAAGCTCCGCACCGACCCAGATCTTCGCGATCTTCGCGGAAAGACGGGTGGCAACAGCACGGCGGCGGTTCAGGATCGCACCACCGAGCGCCATGACGGCAAGAAGTCCGGAGAACGGAACAAATTCGGAGATATAGGACTCACAGCCCACGAAGAGGAAAGAAAGTCCGAACAGAAGAAGGATCTTAACGGTATCACGCAGATGAACATGCTTGAAGATCTCCGCCATAACGATGCCCACTCCGATACCGACAGCCAGGCCGGTCACGATGGAGATCGGGATCGAGACGACTGTCCATGCGGACATGCCCTCGCCCTTGCTCATGCCGATAAATGCGGTGAAAAGAACGATCGCATAGATATCGTCTGCGGAAGCACCGGCCATGATGAGCTGCGGGATATGCTTATCTGTACCGTAGCCCTCTTCCATGAGCCACAGCATCTTCGGCACGATGATCGCAGGAGATGCCGCCCCCAGCATCGCACCGACGATCGCGGAATCGACGTGGGACAGGCCCAGACAGGCAGGTCCCAGGATGACCGCGCCAACGATCTCAAAGGATGCCGGCACGAAGCACAGCATGATCGCCGGACGGCCGATCTTCTTCATGTCGCTGACATCGAGACTTAAGCCTGCACGGAACAGAATAACGATCAAGGCGATCTCACGGAGTTCGGAAGAAATAGACAGGATCTTCGGATCCAGAAGATTCAGCGCCGCCGGTCCCAGAATGATACCTGTGATGATCAGGCCCAGAAGTGATGGTATATGCAGTTTCTTAAAAATCCCGCTGATGCAGAATCCCACAAGGAGCATCAGAGCAAGACTCATAAGCATGTTATTCATAGTATGTCCCCTCTTTTTGCAAATGCAATCATTTCATCGAGAAAACCTTTTCTCGCACAATATCGGATTATAGCACGTTTCCTCTTCTCCGACGCATAAAAAAGCACTGGAAAATAAACGATTTTCCAGTGCTTAACTTCGCTTTTCTTGTGTACTTTTCGTGGGACTTACCGCATCACTTATACATACGCTCGACAAACCTCGGATTCTCATCTGAGATAAGCGCCGCTGCCGCCTGATCGGCAAGTCTTATCGTCAGCTGTTCATACTCGCACTGAAGAGCGGATACCTGCGACATATCTCCTGTCTGTCCGTGGTTGGCGCAGGCGCAGGTATGACGGCATCTCGGGCGCAGGACACATCCTTCGCAGTCTTTCGCTTCGACACGTTTTGCCTCGAGATCCCGGATCTTCTTTTCATCCGTACCCTCACTTACCGAGCCGATACTGAATCCGTCTCTTCCGATGAAGTGGGTGCAGGGATAGTATTTCCCGTCGGCATCGACCATGAGCTTATGACATCCGAAATGGCACATCGCATTATCCGCATCCTTCTGGCGGATATAGTTTCTGATCTTGTTTTCGAACGGGATAAAGCGGAAAGCATCACTCCCTTTATTCCACTCTTCGTAGAGTTTCTCGACCTTTTCGAGTTCTTCGGAAAGGGTAGCGAAACTCTCATCATCCCACGTCACTCTCTCGCCATGCGCCGGAACCATACTTACCGCACGGACGCCCTGTTCGCGGAAGAACTCTACCGAGGCGGAAACCGTCGATGCATATTCCGGGTGCACAGTCATCATGATGATCGTATCCGGGAATGTCTTAAGGAGCATCTGAAGTTTCTGATCCACCTTCTCTTTTGTGAGGTTTCCACCGCAGTCTCTACGGACCGGATCCTGTGCCAGTCCGTCATGGGAGAGCGCCAGGATAATGCGGTTTTTCTTTGCAAACCCGATAAAATCCTGATCAAGAAGAGTGCCGTTCGTCGTGATCTCAAAAGCAAATTTAATATCCGGGATCTTCGTGAGTTTTTCCACCGCATATGTCACCAGATACTCGATCTCTTTTCGTGCCAGAAGCGGTTCCCCGCCATAGAAGGAGATCTGCGCCTTCGGATGATCCTTGATCTTTGAGACGCTGTCCACCAGCATATCGATCGCCTTTACTGCCGTATCCCTCGGCATATACACATCCTCGTGCTTCTGAAGGCAATACATGCAGTCAAAATTACACTGGTGAGTCATCACCAGTGTAAGATTTCTTTTTCTATCGACCGTGGGATCTTTACCCATTTTTCTTTTCTCCTTAAGCGGCTGTTTCAGTCCATACCGTATCAGAATTCTGACGCATCAGATTCCACCGTTTCCTCGCCCTGATAGTCGATATCATCATCCGTCGGGCACGTTTCATCTGTCGGCTCAACATAGGTATCCACTCCGCCTTCGATCTGCATATCACCGCTGATGTCATAACCGGTATCTACCGTGGTCTCACCATCGAGCTCGATCTCGCCTTCGATCTGATACGTCTCTGTTGTCATAGCGCCAAAGTAACCCAGGCGTCCATCCATCTTGTGCTTGGAGGACTCTTCTCCACAGCCGGTAGCGGACAGTGCCATCACCGCGGTGAGTGCTGTAACCGCTGCGATCTTTGTCATCGGAGCCTTGCCCGGATTCTTCTTCAGCTGCTCCATCGTCGGGTAGCAAGGTGTATTTATATTTCTTACAGGACTCTTTTTCATGGTTCTGAACTCCTTTTCATTTTTCTCTTCTTGCAAATAAGACGATGTACCTTTTCTTTCTGTTGCATTTGTTATAAAAATTAGTCATCCCCGAACTTAAACTGCACCGTAATACCGGAACCGATCAGCGCCGCCCAGACAAAGAATGATATCCAGCCGTTGTGAAGCCCCTGGTCAACTGCCGGCGAAAGGAAGGATGGAAGTGCTTTCCACGCATCGAGAATACCCATCGTTCCGAGGAAAACATCCCGGAGGATATCCGCGCCGATCACGGCCGTGATGATCTTTATTGCCGGTGACTGGAGCATGCAGATCAGGATGCCGACGAGGATCGCGATCACCAGAGCGATCAGGCAGATCGCCAGAAGCTTCTGCCCGTCGGTACTTCCCGGAAGAGCAGACATCACAGCATTCATCTGTTTATCCGGGATCAGGTTCTGCGTCTTTTCCGATCCGTCGGTCAGCTTCGCGACCTTGTCCGGCGAGAGCGAGACGACGAGTTTTAAGTTATTCTGCGTCTTGACGATATAAAGAAGGAAAACCTTCACGATGGAATACCAGGTGAAGAACACCGTGATGAAGAAAAGTGCTTTTTTATAGACGGCATACGAGATCACCGCGAGAAATATACCGAACATGATCGGGAAGAAGAACTCAAAGACATTCCTTCCCTTCTCCGGGATCTTCTCGAGAAGGAAGAGGGAGTCGATGAGATTCGCGGCATGAAATCCCATGAAAAATCCCGCGATCGCCATGGAAAAGCGGAACATCTTAAAGCCGTAAAAGCACAGCAGGATCCCCATCGCAAGCAGTGTCACTAATGTTACGGTATCCAGCATATTTCTTAGTTCTCCGTTCTCTATTTCTTCTGCAAAAGCACTTGTCCTCTTCCCCTGATGATCCGGGAAAGAGAATCGCAGATATTTCCACCTACCATTATAGGTGCAGTAGGATTCCGAGATGTAACAAAACCTTTTCATTTGTCCGACATTTTTACCTTAAATTGCCTTGCGATTATCCCCCGATTTTGCGAAAATAGAAACAGTACTTCTATTTTGAAATAGGGAGGTTGATTTATGCGTTACGAAGATAAGATTTGGGTGGGCGGAACCAGCAACAAATGCTTTATTGAGCCATCAAAGGCAAACCGCCATGGTTTGATCGCCGGTGCGACCGGTACAGGTAAATCCGTTACACTTAAGGTCCTCGCCGAGAGTTTCTCCGATATGGGAGTTCCGGTATTTTTAGCAGATGTAAAGGGCGATATGTCCGGTATCTGCGCAGCAGGTGTCAGCAATGACAGCATGGAAGAACGAATCGCGAAGTTCGGTATCGAGAACTTCGAATATAAGGCATATCCGACCACATTCTACGATGTATTCGGTCAGATGGGCATCCCGATGCGTACCAACATCTCCGAGCTCGGTCCGATCCTTCTCGGACGTATGCTGGGTCTTTCCGATGTACAGCGCGCGGTTATGTCTATGGTATTCCGTATCGCGGATGATCAGAATCTGATGCTTCTCGATCTCAAGGACCTCCGTCTGCTTCTGACATATGTCGGTGACCATGCTGATGAGTATAAGCTCACCTACGGCAACATCTCCACTGCGACGATCGGCGCCATCCAGAGAAATCTGGCGCTCCTTTCTGACGAAGGCGCAGATGCATTCTTTGGCGAGCCGGCATTCAATGTTATGGACTTCTTCACACCCGCTTCCGACGGACGCGGCATGATCAACGTCCTCAATGCGACAGAGCTCTTTAATAAGCCTCTTCTCTACTCGACATTCATGCTGTGGCTCTTAAGTGAGATCTATGAGAATCTGCCGGAAGTCGGTGATCTCGACAAGCCGAAGATGGTATTCTTCTTCGATGAAGCGCATCTGCTCTTTAACGATGCTCCTGCCTTCCTCCTTGAGAAGATCGATCAGATCGTACGTCTTATCCGCTCTAAGGGCATCGGAATTTACTTCGTATCCCAGAGCCCGAGCGATATCCCGGACAACATCCTTGCCCAGCTCCAGAATCGTGTACAGCATGCTCTCCGCGCTTATACTCCTGCCGAGCAGAAGAAACTGAAGGCAGCGGCCGAGTCTTTCCGTGCAAATCCGGAGTTCAATACCGAAGCTGCTCTTTCCGAGCTGGCAGTTGGTGAAGCACTCGTTTCCTTCCTTGATGCCAAGGGTACTCCGGGCGTCGTCGAGCGTGCCTTCATTCTCCCGCCGCAGAGTTTCATCGGCTCCGCCGGGTTTGAGAAGATCCAGGAGCTGACCTATGCCAACCCGCTTTACGAGAAGTATAGAGTTGCTGTCGATCCGGAATCCGCTTACGAGATCCTGATGGCAAGATATGGCGTCTCCTCTGCTCCGGCTGAAGCTGCACCGGCTACCGTTGCTCCTGCAGCGCCTGCTGCCGCAGTTCCGGTAGAGACCGCACCGGCTGCTGTTGCTCCTGTAGCTGCTGCACCGGTTGCTGCTACTCCGGCACCTGCAGTTGTTGATCCGAAGGAAGAAGAGAAGGCTCGTCTGGCTGCAGAAAAAGAAGCAGAGAGACAGCGCGCCGCAGAGATCCGTGAGCAGCGTGAGGCCGACCGTCAGGAAGACCGCGACCGCCGCATCGAGGAAAAAGAGCGTGCTGCCGAGATCCGCGAGCAGCGTGAGCGCGACCGTCAGGAAGACCGTGAGCGCCGCGAAGCTGAGCGTCAGGCCCGTGCAGAAGAAAGAGCACGTAAGGAAGCGGAGCGCCAGGAAGAAAAAGCGAAGCGTGAAGCTGAGAGAGCCAGAAAGAACAGTCCTGTTACGAAGATGGTAAACTCCGCAACGACTGCTGCCGGCCGCCAGATCGGTTCTTCCCTCATCAGAGGTATCTTCGGAAGCCTGCTGAAGAAGTAAGCGCGGTTGATCAATCAGTAAGTCAATAAAAAGGGATATCCTTTGTGGCTCATACAGTTTGCTGAAGCAAAACCCGCCACCTAGGATATCCCTTTTTTTTCGTATTCTGTAAGGAGAACTTCAACTTCTTCGATGGTGCCGGCGGTCATCAGACGGTTCTTGATGTCAGCCGTTCCGCGCCCGCCCTTGAGGTAGCAGGCGATCTGCGACCGCATCTCTTTGACACCGGTCTTCTCACCCAGTTCAGCGCACAATCCGACCAGGTGGCGGCGGATCACATCTGCCCGGGTCTTTCTGTCCGGAAGTATTTTTCCCGCATCCGCATCCCCCGTCAGAAGCGCCTCCCGGATCTCCGTAAACACCCACGGGTTTCCCTGCGCGGCACGTCCGACCATGACACCGTCGCAGCCTGTTGTTTCTATCATCGCGATCGCAGATGCACCATCTGTGACATCTCCGTTTCCCCATAGAGGTATGCCTGTCCCGGCGATCGCTTCTTTGGTCTTACGGATCACTTCCCAGTCGGCATTTCCTCTATACATCTGCTTCTGCGTCCTCGCGTGGAGAGCCAGCGCCTTCCCACCGGAATCGATACACATCTTCGCGAACTGCGGAGCATTGATATCTTCTTCATCCCAGCCGGAACGGAACTTGACCGTGACCGGTTTCCCATAGGGCTCCGCAGCGCGGACACTTGCCTCGATGATGCTTGCCGCCAGGCGCGGATCGATCATAAGAGATGATCCGGCGCCGGTCTTTACGACTTTACTTACCGGGCAGCCCATATTCAGGTCGATCACATCCACACGGCTAAGTCTGGGATCCTCGAGAATGCAGGGAATCGCGTAGGAAAAATCCTCCGGATCCGCGCCGAAAAGCTGGATACCGGTCACACCTTCGTGATCCGGATCGATACGAAGATACCGCATGCTGATCTCGACCGACTGCTTGAAGCGGATGCCTCTGGCCGAGACCAGTTCCGTCACGCCAAAAGCCGCGCCATGCTCATGAGCTATGGTGCGGTAGATGCAGGTACTCGTCCCGGCCATCGGCGCAAGCGCGATATTTTCCGGTATGACGAGATCTCCGATTTGAAATGGGTGCAGGTATTTTTTCATAAGCAAAATCATAACACGAAAAGCACCTGTTGTCTTGCTGTACGGGAATACTTTCCGGTGCCATTCAGCGGATTCCTCCTGAGGTGTCTCTTTTTCTTGTCAACTTGATCGGAAACTGCCCTCATGATTTACGATTTTTTAACGAAAAGAGAGCAAAAACTCATTGATTTCTTTTTATAATCATCTTATCCTATATAACGTAAGTAGGTATCCCCTTTCGGGTATTGCTTTACAAAAAATGAAAAATGAAAGGAGAAACGGTATGCCGTCACGTATTTCAAAACGCGAACTGAAAGTCCTCGACTGGATGTATGAACATCTGCGCTGTAAGGCCTTTGACCGTGTCATGCCGTTTCTGTCGCTGACCGGTAACTTCGGAATCATCTGGTTCGCCGCAGCGGGAACTTTCTATTTCGCAAACATCAATCAGGAAGCCGCTGTCTGCATCCTTCTCGCACTCGGCTGCAGCCTGCTGTTTGTCAACCTGATCCTGAAGAGAGTCACGAAGCGCCCGCGTCCTTATGAGGCCAGAGGCGAGATGCGTGATATCATCATCCGCGAACCGAAGGACTTCTCCTTCCCGTCCGGACACACATTCTCTTCCTTTGCGGCAGCGACTACGATCGCCAGATTCTCCCCGAGACTTGGCGCCGCAGCTCTGATATATGCCTTCGGGATCGCTTTCTCGCGCCTCTATCTCTACGTTCACTACATCTCGGATGTACTGACCAGCGCGATCTTCGGAGTAGCGACCGGTCTTCTGGTCAGCTACCTCTACATGAACGGATTCATCGCTTTCTGATCCATCACTTGCCGTTTTTCATTTTCTTTCTGCAGTCTTTGCAGTATCCGAAGACCTCTACCGTGTGTCCCACGACCATGAAGTCATCGTTTTTCGTGTGCAGGTGTTCTTCCTCTTCTTCAAAAGGACACCCCTCCAGCTCGGTCCTGCTCTTACAGCCGAGACAGATGGCATAGTGGTGATGCCCGGTCTCAGTAAGAGAATATAGTGCCTCCGGGCTGTCTTTGAGGATCATTCTGTTTACGACATGTGCCTCTTCAAAGGCTTCGAGCGCGCGATACACGCTCGAGAGCCACACGCTTTTACCGTCTTCCCCGCCGGAACCGGAAGCGGAAGCCTGCTGCGCGATCTGGCGTGCCGTCAGCGGTTTGGAGCTTTTCTCCAGGATCTCCCAGACCTTCAGTCTGGATTTCGTCTTGCGAAGTGAATCAGGAAAAGCCATCAGTGATCACGCTCCTTTCGAAGAACTGCTTCTGCCGCGCAAAAAGGCGACACAGCGGAAGAGCAGGAAAAATGCCACTGAGATCAGTACGATGGTTCCTCCGGGCTTTAGTCCGAGATAGAAGGACAGGACCAGTCCTCCGATCGTGGAAAAGACAGATACAAATGCAGCCCACAGCACGGTCGTTCTGTAGCTTCTTGCGATGCTCATGGCGGCAGCGACAGGCACTACCAGAAGAGAGGACACGATCAGGGCGCCGACCGTTCTTGCGGCGATGGAGACAGTGACCGCCGTCAGGATCGTAAAGATCGCATTGATGGTACCGACCGGGACGCCGGAGATGGACGCTGCCTGTTCATCAAATGAGATATAGAAAAGTTCTTTATAAAGAAGAATAAATGCCAGTAGTACGATCACGGAAAGGATCATGACCAGACGTGCTTCAAAGCTGCTGATCGCGACGATCGATCCGAAAAGGAAAGAGTTAAAGTCAGCAGAGCTCTTTACGAATCCGGACATCACGCCGGCCAGGCCGATGCCTGTGGACATCACGATCGCGACCGCGAGCTCCGAGTGGTTGCCGAGTTTCTTGCGGATCACCTCGATGGAGAAAGCCGCGATGATGCAGACCGCCATAGCGCCGACGATCGGGTTAAATCCCATAAGAAGACCCAGGGCGACACCGGCAAGCGATGAGTGCGAGAGCGCATCTCCAATGAGGGACAGGCGCTTATGTACCATGACCGTGCCGAGGCAGGCAACGATGACCGAGAGAAGAAGTCCCACGAAAAGGGCTCTCTGCATGTACGCGTATTGCAGGATCTCAGGCATTTCCCTCACCTTCCTTTCCGTGGTGCGCATGATCATGTTCATGGCATGCGTGATGATCTCCATGTCCGCAGGAGGTATCGCAGTGCGCACACTCGGCGCAGTGCTCCGCATCATGTCCGTGTGCATCGCCGTGTTCGCAGTTCGCGCAGTGGATATGTTCTGCGCCGCCGTGCGGGTGGCTGTGCGCATGTGCGTGGACGATCTTCGCGTCCGGAAGGAGCTCTTCACGGCAGGCCCCCTCGGACAGGCACAGTACACGGTTGGCATACGGTCCTGCCTTCTCGACATCGTGGGTGACCATGAGGATCGTGACTTTCTTGTCGATATTCAGGTGGTGAAGTATGTGAAGCAGGCGATCGACTGATTCGGCATCGATACCGACCGTCGGCTCATCGAGGATCAGTATCTCCGGATCTCCCGCGAGGACCCGCGCGAGCATCACGCGCTGCTGCTGTCCACCGGACAGTTCCCCGATCAGAGACTTTCTCTTATCAAGCATATCGACCATCTTCAGCGCTTCTTCCGCCTTCTTCTTATGTTCTTTTCCGGGAAATCTTCCGAATCCGATCTTTTTATACAGCCCGCTCATGACGATCTCTTCGCATGTCGCGGGGAAGGTGGAGGCCTTGCTTCCGCTGTTCTGCGGCAGATACCCGATCCCGGTCCCGCGAAGCGAGGTCAGCGGTTTTCCGCTGATGCTGATCGTTCCCTTCGTCGGACGAAGGACACCGAGAAGAAGCTTGACCATCGTACTCTTACCGACGCCGTTATCGCCGATCACGACGGCAAAATCACCCTGTTCCACGGTGAAGTCCACGTCTTCGAGGATCATGTCCCGCGTATAGCCGAACGACACGCCGGAAACTTCGATCACATTTCCCATACTCCGTTTCTCCTTTTCATTTCATCTCTTGCATCGGGTACTTCTTAGCCGAATGACGCGGCCAGCGCCTCGAGGTTCTCCCTCATGACCGTGAAGTATTCGCGTCCTGCGTCGATGTCTTCTTTCGAAAGTCCGTCCAGCGGGGACAGGGACTTTGACTCGCAGCCGGTCTCCTCCGCGATCGACTTGGCGACCTTCGGATCGACCAGTTCCTCGAAGAAGATGCACTTGATATCATACTCTCTGACCATGTCGATGATTTCCCTCATTCTCGCCGCATCCGGCTCCTGGTCCGCCGACACGCCCTCGATGCCGATCTGCTTCAGACCGTAATCTTCGCAAAGATAGCCATAGGCCTCATGTGCCACAACGATATATTTTCCGGAAAAAGCACCGAGTTTTTCCCGAAAAGCACTATCCAGTGCTTCACATTCTTTCTTTGCCGATTCCAGATTCGCCCGGTAGATGTCCGCATGATCCGGGTCCTTCGAGATCAGCGTCTCTGCGATCGCGGCGAGTTCTTTTTCCGCATTCTTAGGAGAAAGCCATACATGCGGATCGTACTCACCGTGATGGTGAGATTCCTCGTGGCTCTCCTCATCTTCGTGTCCATCTTCGTCGTGATGGTCTTCTCCTGCTTTCAGAAGCGTGACATCCTTCGATGCGCACAGGACGGTAAGGTTTTTATTCTGCACTGTATCGAGAATATCCTCAGCCCAGGCGTCGATCCCTGCGCCGTTATAGATAAACAGATCCGCGTCCTCCAGATCGAGCATATCTCTGGTCGAAGGCTCCCAGGAGTGCGGCTCTGTCCCCGCCGGGACAAGCATCTTCACGGCCACCTGATCGCCGCCGATCTTCTTGGCAAAATCATACATCGGATAGATCGACGTGATGATCCTGACCTTGCCTTCGGCATCTTTTCCGAAGCCTCTCTTCTTACATCCGCAGAGGTTTCCCGTCGTACAGAGCATCATCAGGGAGAGGATCCCCGTGAGAACCCGTCTGATACGTGCGCTGTGCATCATCTGATCCGAAGGTTTTCTATATTTTCCCGACTTCATGTGTACCTATACTCTTTTCGTGTTTATTCCGCCAGTTGCGAATGGTTCGCAACTGCAGAAGCGAGTATATAGGATATAGATCAAAAAATCAAGGCATAAAGAAGATCCTCTTTCCGGAAATCCGGAAAGAGGATCCTTCAAATCTCATTATTGGTATCGATCAGGAGAATACCGGAGTGTATTCTTCAGATTCGATCGCCTTTTCCATCTCTGTATTCATGGCTTTGTAAGCGATCTGTTTCTTCTGCTCGTCATCGGCTTCCTTCTTGCCGACAAAATACATGACATGGTAACCATACTCGGTCTCAACTACGTCCATATCACCGATGTTGTGATCAGCGAAGCACCATTCTTCGAAAGGCTTGACCATCTGTCCGACAGATACTGTATATTCAGCCGCCTCGGCTACTTCATTGGCCGCCTTGCCAGCCTCCGCTTTTGACTTGAGGTCATCGAGGCTTGTTGCCGAAGCCTTCAGAGCTTCTGCTTTCTGCTTCGCCTCGGCCTTCTTATCATCTGCAAGCATCTGTCCTGTCGTCAGATCCAGTGTCGGATACAGAACATGGTACACCGTCGGAAGCATCGTCTCTCCCTCGGCGAACTTATAGTTTTTCACGTAGTGATCCATCGCAAGATTTACCAGCTCATAGCGCTGCAGGATCGCACGCAGGCCATCCTCGTTGGCATCCGGTCCGTAGTAGGACTTCAGATACTCATCGAGCGTCATGCCGATTTCTTCTGCGGATTTCTTGGTCTTCTCGAATTCTTCATTGATCTTACCCGCAGTGTCGTCTCCAAGAGTCAGATTATTCTTCTGTGCGTATTCGAGAAGGAATACCTCGCCCTGGAAGTCGGAAACGACCGCTTTCTGCAGATAATCCTTTACCTTCATCTCCGTTGTCAGCTGTCCTGACATATCCAGGAATCCGGAAGGTGTCATCGGGATATTGGTAACGCCCTGCACCTGCATCTTCATCAGCTGAACATATTCATTGGCGAAGTAGAAGTTATAATCCAGCGCAGTGAACTGCATGTCGCGGATCTTGACTATCTTGCCCATCTCATTGATCGCCGCCTGATCGTAGTTGTTCTCATAGGTCATCTTCATATATGTGGTGGAAGCACCCGGAACACTGGCATCGCTGCCGGATGCGGATGAATCCTCGACAGAGAAGCTCAGACCCGTATCGGAGCCGGTAGCCCCGGTGGAAGAAGAACCCATAGTGGTCTTCGTCTCCTTACATCCGGACAGGCACATGCCCGCCATGATGCAGATCGCCGTCAGTACTGCACTGATCCGTATTTTTTTCATTTTCTTTTCCTCTCTCAACATACCTGCCCGGCGGTCCCTATTCCCTGGAAGAAACACACTCCGAGCATTAAGTACTTTATATATAACAGGGGCATTATACCACAGGAAACCTTATATATACTATAAATTTCGTCACTGGAAGACTTTGCAGGGCGAAAAGCACTATTCTTTCAGGTCGATATAGATCGGGCAGTGATCCGATCCCATGACGTCCGACAGCATCTCGGATTCCGCGATGCGATCCTTGTGCGATGCATCGATGAAGAAGTAGTCGATACGCCAGCCGACGTTCCTGTCTCTGGCAAATGTCTTATAGGACCACCATGTGTATTTCTCCGTCACATCCGGATAGAGCATACGGAAGGTATCGACCAGGCCGGTCTCCGCGAAGTGGTCCATATAGACACGTTCTTCCGGGAGAAATCCCGAGATCTTACTATTTGCCTTCGGATTGGAAAGGTCGATCTCCTTATGCGCCGTATTCACATCGCCGCACACAAGGACCATCCTCCCCTCGTCCATCTGCTTCTTCACTTTCTTGAGGAAGCAGTCATAGAACCGGAGCTTAAACTCCACGACCTCCGGACCGCGCCCGCCGTTCGGGAAATAGATGTTATAGAGGATAAAATCACCGAAGTCCAGCTCGATCGTCCTTCCCTCGTGATCGAATTCATCCTCGCCGAGGCCGTAGGAGACCGATACCGGCTCCCTCTTGGTGTACACGCAGGTTCCGGAATACCCTTTTCTCTCCGCCGAAGAAAAATAACTCTTATATCCGGGGATGTTCAGAAGGCTGTCATCGAGCTGGTCAACGGACGCCTTCGTCTCCTGGATGCAGAGGATGTCCGGGTCGAGTTCTTTTACCGTTTCGAGAAATCCCTTCTTCGCGACAGCACGGATGCCGTTTACATTCCAACTAATTAACCGCATGTTAACATTTCCTCGCTATTTCTTTTATCTTTCTTGTGTATTATATCAAACAAATAAAAATAATCTGCGCTATAATAAAAATATGATTTTCGGTCCTCTGAAGCGGTAGTTTCCGCTTTGGCGGCCGGCGTTTTAATGGGGAGGTATTCACATGGCAGATCTGAAAAAAGTCCTGATGGTTTTTACCGGTGGAAGCATTTCCACCCGTCTTTCGAAAAAAGCACTTGAACTCGGCGTCGCACCTTATGCTGTGCTCGATGCTGCCGGCAAGTTCGGAAAGGATTTCACGATCATTGAGCCTGTGGATGTATGCTCCGAGAACTTCACCCCGCCCATGTATAAAGTGCTTTTCGATGCGCTGAAAAAAGAACTGGACAAGGGCGAATACGGATGCGTCCTGATCGCGCACGGCGCCAACACGATGGCCTATACCGCCCAGCTCGCAGAGCTTCTTCTGTCCGGCTATGAGATCCCGGTCGTACTCTTCGGATCGAAGATCGCGCCCACAGAGGAAGACACGGATGCGGTCATCAACCTCAAGGCCGCCTATACTCTTGCTATGGAAGTCGATAAGGGTGTCTATGTCGTCGGCAAAGCGGCAGACGGCAAGATCTATGTCCACTATGCGGCATACATGATGAGCCCGAATAGAAAGACCGATGACTTCGCCAGCTATAAGAACCGTGTCGCCGGCAAGATCTCCGGCAAAAAATTCATTAGAAACGAAGACGTGGAGCTCCCCTCCGAATGCCCGAATTCCATGAAGAATCTGCGCGCATTAAGCAAGCTGATGACACTTCCGAAGGAAGATACCATCCTGACGATCGATGCTCCTGTCTGCTTAAACTACGACAACTTCAGCATCGCAAGATCCGATTACAAATATGTCCTGCAGCGTCTGCACTACGATGGCACGGTCAATACTCTCTCCGAGGATAACCCGTTCTCCATCCTGTATCTGAAGAAGGCATGCGCCCGCTACGATAAGCAGGTCTTCGTCGCGCCGATCGACAGCGCGCTCGTGCCATCCCCTTCAACCAAAGCGATCCTGGATGCGAAGATCAAGCCTCTTTACGACATGCCGCTTGAGGCAGCCTGGGCATATCTGATGCTGTCCACCTGGCTGGGCAAGCTCATCAAGAAATAATTCTGAAAAAATTACCGGAAACGTCGCCGCCGATTCCCGGATTTTTCCGCGGATCGCTCCTGACGTTTCCGTTTTTTCCACACCTTGGATGCCCGAATATCAGGGTATTTCTGGTAATTGTGAAGAAAATGTGTCAAATTATGTCGCGGACTTCACTTTTATTAGAATCCAGTTAACAGATTGATGATTTCTTTTCAACGACCTAGGGATATAATGACAATGGAAGCGGTTGAGAGCGCTTCAGGGAAGCTTGTTGAAAACCCGGTTTGTTGAGTTTGTGTTTGGGGTTTGAGCTTACCATCCTAATAACAACATAGTGCTTCATAATAACTCCGGGCAGTCTTTCAGCAGAAGACTGCTTTTCTTTTCCCCGGTTTTTCTACCCCTTTTTTCCTCGATGATTTTCCCTTGGCCGGATCAATATGCACGGCGGATACTTGCATAAAAAAGAGCAGGTATCCGGGATTACCCCGAACACCTGCTTCTTTTGCTATTCTCGTGCTATTCGTCAAGCACCTGGTCTTTCGTTAATGGAACAAAGAGTGTTCCGATATCTTCGCCATCGAGGATATCCTCGAGGATCTGGGACTGGGAACCCTCTGCGATCACACCGGCGATCCCGTGATGCATCAGCATATTCATCGCCGTGATCTTCGTCTGCATACCGCCGGTACCCAGAGAAGAACCTGCTCCGCCGGCGCCGGAGATCAGGGCATCGTCCACCTCGGTCACCACAGAGATGCGCTTCGCATCCGGATTCACACGCGGATTGCTGTCATATACAGCATCGATGTCCGACAGGATGATCAGAAGATCCGCATCGACCACGCGGGCAACCAGTGCGGAAAGTGTATCGTTGTCGCCGAAGGTTCCGGCATGCGGGATCTCGGCAGTGGATACGGTGTCATTCTCATTTACGATCGGCAGGATCCCCTTCTCGATCAGGGCCTCCATGGTATTGGAGATATTCTCTCTCGTGATCGGGTCGTCGATACCGTCCTTCGTCAGGAGGATCTGTGCCACGACACGGGAATACTCGGCAAAACAGCGGCTATATACATTCATCAGCTCGCACTGGCCGACCGCTGCTACCGCCTGCTTATCACGCATCTCACTCGGTCGCTCGGGAAGATCCAGACATCCTACTCCGACACCGATAGCACCGGAGGTGACCAGAACCACTTCACGACCGGAATTCATCAGATCCGCGATCGCTCTGGCCAGGCGGTCAATATTACGCATATTCATGCGTCCGTTCTCATACGTGATCGTGGACGTACCGACCTTGACGACGACACGCTTCGCTTCCGTAATCAGATGACGGCCTTTTCTCTCTTCTTCACCCATTGATCGACCTCATTTACATGCATTTGCGGCAGTTCGTCCGACGCCGGAAGCGCCTCCTGAACGTACCACAGCAACATATAGAATAATATCTTCCGTGAGAAAATGCAATTGGATTTTTAATCCGCTGCCGAAAAGCAGCCTGACTTTTCAGGCTTACCGGGGCGAAGAAGAAAGAAAGCTTGAGAATCATGCTCCCCAGAGTATGTTATAATGTGTGCGGGTCTAGGGTTTCTTTTCTCTAACATAGGTACAGGAGGAGAATGTTAGTGAAAAAACATATCGGTTTTTTGCGTCGTCTTTCGTCCATCGGCATCTCAGCTTTTCTTCTATTCACATCGGTCTGTTCTACGGCCTGTGATGCTCGAAAAGAACTCGTCATCTACAACTGGGGTGATTATATCGCGGAAGATACGATCGCAAACTTTGAGAAGACGCACTCGAAGTATAAAGTCGTATATCGTACTTTCGAAGACAACGAGACGATGTACCCGAACCTGAATAACTCTTATGACGTCATCATCCCGTCGGAATATATGGTGTCCCGTCTTCTCCGTGAGGACCGTCTGCGCGATCTGGACTGGGACAAACTTCCAAATGTAAAACAATATCTTGACCCCCTCTTCTACTCTGTAAAGTATTCCCGCGACAAAGACATCAACGATGCGATGCTGAAGTTCGCGATCCCGTATCTGTACTGCACCGTCGGTCTGATCTACGATGCCAACCGCGTGGATCTGCCGGAGAATACCCGTGATCCGAAAGAGATCTGGGGAGTGCTTTTTGATAAGCAATATAAAGGGAAGATCGGCATGTACAGGAGCATGCGGGAGTCCATCGGCGTCGCACTGAACTACTGCGGATACAGTATCAATTCCATCAATAATGATGAGCTTGCCGAAGCCCGGCAGGTGCTTCTCGATCAGAAGGCCGAGGTCGATCCTGCACTCGGTATCGATAACCTCAAGGAACGCATGGTAAATGGTGATCTGGTAGCATCCGTCGGATGGTCCGGAGACCATAAGGTCATAAGCGACCGCATCCGGGAGAGTGGCAAGAGCGGCAGCATCGATATGCGCTTCGTCCTCCCTTCCGGCAGCAACTGGTCTGTGGACATGATGTGTATCCCCACCAATGCGAAAAACGTAAACGGTGCCCATGAATTCATCAATTATATGTATGACCCGCAGGTCGCGCTTGCAAACTGCCAGGCAGTCGGCTACTCCACCCCGAACACCGCCGCCTGGAAGATGCTCGATCCGAAGATCGCGAACAATCCTTACTATTACCCGGATGCGGAGACATTTGCGCAGCTTGAGGTCTACTACTCTTCTGAAGAATACGATCGGAAGTATGAAGATATCTGGAAAGCGATCGGTGCTTCTCTCTAATACACCATGAAATTCGAACCGATTGAAAAAAGAAACGATAAGGATAACTCGATCCTCTTTTACATGCGATCGTCTCTGGTCCCGGTGCTGGCGGATCTGATCCTCAGCTGTCTTCTGGGATTTTTATACTTTGTATCTGATATGCATACAAAATACGGGCGACTCTTGGGACTTCTTTCTTTCGGATTCTGGCTCATCGCCTTCCTGGGATTTGCCGTCGCACTTGTCTGCCGGCTCAGTACGCTGGTCTTCGTCACCAAGTTCCGTCTCTATGGACAGATCTTTGCCTTCCTCCCCTCCCACCGCCAGATCGAGATCTCCCTTTCCGAGATCAAGGACGTCGAGATACGGGCCACCATCGGAACGAAGCTGTTCCACTACGCACACCTCATCATCTATCCGTATAACGGCAAGAAGATCATGCTACGGAACATCCGGAATGCCGAAGAGCTCGCCCTGATCATCCTAAAACTCCAGGACAAGCTCCAGCGCACACAGCCGGATCAGAAAAACTGATAATTCCGCAACATATAATAGCGCACAGAAAAAGTTTCTCGTGCTGGTCCTCGGCTGCGCCTGCGGAGGCACTTCGAAATCTTTTTCATGTGCGCTTCTTTTCTGTTGCGGAATTATCTCAGGTCTTCGTCGGCGTGTTCTCCGTAGCTGTCACTCATAGCGAAGCACATATCGATGAAACTCTCGTGATAAGTGATAAATGTACCTTCGCGGATCATGTCGATGATCTCATCATGTGACGCCCAGCGGACCGCCTGCACCTCTTCCTCTTGAAGGGATAAAGAAGATACATCGACCTCCTGTTTCAGAACGTAAACATCATCAAATCCACTTAGCCAGTTCACCGTAAACCGCGGCAGTACCCCGGTGAAATCGATATCCAGGCCGATCTCTTCGAGCACCTCGCGATGTGCCGCGTCCTGCGATGTCTCGCCGGTTCTTGAGCATCCGCCCACCGTGACATCCCACAGGTTCGACCAGTCCGATTTGAAGGGCTGGCGCTGCTGGATCAGCATCTTTCCTTCGGAATTAATAATACAGATATGCACGACCATCCGGTACTGGCCGGGCGCCGCCTTCTCCCCACGTGTGACGACCTCGCCGGTCTTTATGCGGTGAATATCATATACGTCCCACTGTTCTTTTTCCATAGTGAACCTCTTTGTCCGAAATGAAGGAGCGTCTCCTTTTTTAGGAAACGCTCCGTGTCGAGTCTTCTTATTTCTCGTACGGTTTAATCGTCTGGATCGTGCCGTCCTCATTATACTTGAGCTCGGTGTACTTGACTGTACGGCGGTGGTTGATGCCGTTACTGAGCTCGCAGTCGTGATAGAACAGATACCACTTGCCCTGATACTCCACGATCGAGTGGTGGGTCGTCCAGCCGATGACCGGCTCCATGATGCGTCCTCTGTAAGTAAACGGACCGTCCGGATTTTCAGATGTCGCATATACGAGGTAGTGTGTCGTTCCCGTCGAATAAGAGAGGTAATAAAGACCGTTGTACTTATGCATCCACGGACCTTCGAAATATCTTCTGTCCTCATCTTCGGCAAGAAGCGGGTTACCGTTCTCATCCAGGATCTCCAGATGCTTCGGCTCTGTCTTAAAGGACTTCATGTCGTCATTGAGCTCTGCGAACATCGGTCCGAGTGCCTTATCTTTTCCGGCTGGACGAGGTGTGTTCTCATCGAATTTTCCGGTCTGCCACATCTCGAGCTGGCCGCCCCAGAGACCACCATAGTAGATGTAAGCGCGTCCGTCGTCATCTACGAGGACAGCCGGGTCGATGGAGTAGGAACCCTCGATATAGTTGTCTTCCGGTGCAAAAGGGCCTTCCGGCTTATCGGATACAGCAACACCGATACGGAAGATGCCGTCCTTGTCGCGTGCCGGGAAATAAAGGTAATACTTACCATTCTTATATGCGCAGTCCGGAGCCCACATCTGCTTGCTGACCCACGGAACATTCTTCATATGGAGAGCCTCGCCGTTATCGACGCAGTCTGCATCGAGGTTATCGAGAGAAAGAACGTGATAGTCCTCCATTCTGTACTCATCACCGTCATCGTTATCCTCGCCGTCATGCGGGATATCGTGGGACGGATAGACATAGATCTTACCGTTAAAAACATGTGCAGACGGGTCTGCAGTAAAGATATGGGTTACAAGAGGTGTTCTTTCTTTCATAATCGTATTCTCCCTTATTCAGATAGAACTATAATATCATATATCTGACATCAGTACACATCGGAAATGAATTTTTCGAAACCGATTACGATAGTGATATCTCCGAACGGAACGCTTTTACTCCTGTTCCTCTTTTCTTCTCTTGTTTTTCCAGAAGAAGAACGGGACGTTCATTCCGGCGATGATCAGAATTCCCAGGATAAAGATCCACATGTAAGGAGTATTCGTCACAGAATAACCTGTCGGCGCGATCGTTACACCACTGTTAGTAAATGTGATAGTGACCGGGTCCGTGATCGTCAGCTGTCCTGTCGTAATACCCGCCTGAGCCGGATCTGTACCGGTCTGTACCGATGTGGTAAAAGCACCTGTCGATGTTTCCGTGACGTTCAGGTTTGCTCCGTACGGAACACTCAGAATAATGGTGTCCTCACCATTTCTTGCCGGAGACAGGGTAAAGGGAGCCTTACCGTCTGTTCCCGTGATCAGATCATCAGCAGTCGTGTCTGTCGTTCCTCTGTCATTCAGAGTATAGTTACTGATCGCGGAACTGTAGCTCAGAAGTGCTTCAAAGTTAAAGGTTCCTCCTTCTCCGACGACCTTCTTTCTCACGGTTACCGGAACTGTCTTTCTCGTATTGGTAAAGGTGATCGTTGCTGCAGTATCAACATACCGGATAGTGTAGGAATATCCTTCCGTCGCAGTTTCACTATTCAACTGGAGCTTGGTATCATACACGTTTTTTACCCAGGCGTACTTATCCGAACCGCTATCCTCGTACAGCTCTTCGATGACCAGGTCTGTCGCACCTGCCGGGATCGTCAGCTTGGTTCCTGCTGTAGAACCGGAGATCGGAGACAGAGTAAATGTGCCGCTGAAGATCTCGGTATCCGGATCTATAGAGTTATCCAGATTACTATCGAACTTATAGCTCCACCTGAATTTAAATGTCCTCTGTGTAAGAAGCGGGTCATGGAGTGCTTTTACAATAGAAATATCTTTTTCTTCCAGATTCTTGACCTCGAAGATCCAGACTTTATTCGTGTTATCCCACTCCGCTGTGACACGCGGATCGGAGATCGTAAACGGTGCATTCTTATCTCCGCTGACCTTGATCGTCACAGGTCCGTCCAGACCGAGGTATCCGGACTCAGTAAAGGTCTCGGTAAGCGTATATGTGTAACCCGCATACAGCGGCTCGTATGTGTCATCACTGGTATAGAACACACCATTACTTCCGGCATTGTCATATGCCTGGAGGTTTGTCCCAAGATTATACTTGCCTGTGGAGTTCACCAGATTGAATGTCGCTGCAACCACACCTGCATTCCCGGCCTGATCGATCTTGATGAACTTGACCGGATAGGACTTAAGCGTGTTGGTGTACTTCACGGTGCTGTTCTCCGTGACAGTAAAGACGGTTTCTTTTCCCTCAGTCTCCGTCGAGCCTCTAAGGATAGTGGTATCGTAGTTGTCGTTATCCTGCTCTTTGATGGTCAGCTCCGCACCGGCAGGGATGCCCTTCAGTGCCACATCGTTCGTCGTACCACTCGTGACGATAAAAGAGTTCGGTTCTGCAAACAGCTGGACTTCTGATGGATATGTGCCCTTATCCAGAACATAGCTTGCAGTATATTGGAAATTCTCAGGATCACTTGTATTACGGATGAGGGTCTTCTCTACCGCCACATCATACGTCTTGATCACGTTGTTATAGATTACGGTTCCATGCGCATCAGTATTCGTCCAGGAGACCTGATTCGTTTCTTTCGTCTGTGGAATATCGGAAACGTCATATGTCTCAGAACCGAGCATCAGCTGGTCATCATGCTCTTCATAATCCAGCGTGACACTGGTGGTGTAGTACTGATCCGTAGCCTCTGTGGCAGAGATCATTAATCCGGTAAAACCGTTATTGTCTCTAGGTGTAACAGTTCTTTCCCAGCGCACGATAGCAGATCGGGACATATCCTTCTCGTATCTGGTAGTTCCATTCTCGATAACAGGATAGTAGACTTCTACTTCTGCCTGAATAAATGCTTTCGTATGTCCGGCCTGGATTCCGTAGTCAACAGTAGTCACGACTCTCAGATACTCTCCATGCTTGATCGAGAATACCTTCGACGTAGCCGTATCTGAATTCTGGTTTGTCGAGCTATTGATCACATAATTCGTACTTCCGACATGATAACTACCCGTGATCGCCAAAGTAAAGTCAAATGGCTTTTTCTGGTTGCCCGGTTCCGGAACTTCCTTGTAGATATATACCGCATCCTTCAGCGGCTCCCAGACTGCATACAGCGTACGGGTCGTAACTCCATCGATATCCTGAGTTCCCTCACTGAAGAACCCGTCGTCCTTGCTGAGATTAGGTATCAGCATATTTCCGGACGCCCGAAAGTCCGGCTGAGTCGCATCCGGCTCATACGCCCATCCGACGAAAGAATAGCCGAAGCGTGTGCTAGTACCCGGAAGCACCTGGGATTTCGGTTCGCCGGTAACCGGATCCGGCTGGATATCGTCAAGAGTATAGTCGATCTCCTGCGTTCCGCCGCCGGTTCCGTCGCCATTCCAGTTATCTTTCAGCAGCAGCGCATATGCATTATCTCTGGACGTAAATGTAACTGTTAACGGCTTATCATTTACGAGCAGTTTTTCATCGAAGGTGAAATTCTGAAGATTGTTCTTCTCGCCGGAAGCAAGTTCATGCGTATGCGTCGAGTTATTTACCGTATGGTTAAACTCGGTGTCAGGATCAGCAGAATTATTATCCGGATCCGGATCCACAAGAGGATTGGTGCTATATGTTCTATCCCCTGCAAGAGCGATGGATGTATCCCACATCAATACTTTACCGGGACCAAGTTCATTCGTTCCGGAAACAGTGATCGTCTTCTCTGCACCCTTCGGGAAAGCCAGCGAGATCTTCTCACCCGGAGCTAGTGTAATAGAGTCTGCACTGCTTAGCGGAGTACGGTCATACATGCCTTTTTTCACATTGATGACTTCAAGTGCGCCGTCTGTAGAGCTAAGGGTGAATGTAACTTCTCCTGCAGTCTTGTTTTCAAATGTTGCATATACCATCGGTTCCCAGATGGCATAGAGTTTCTTATCATCTGTACGCTGTACGGCGATGATGCTGTCAGCCGGATAATTCGGGACATAGGGCTGCGAACCGCCGGTGATCGCATCATTCTGCGGATCGACCCAGACAATGCTTTCCGGATCACTCTGAGGATCAAAGCCGATAAGGAGATATCCCTCCGGATGCTTGAAGTACTGCTTGCCTCCGGAAAGTCCGGTATCGACATCACTGGTGGAATACTTATAAAGGTGGATCGCAGCATTGGCCTGGATATCACCAAAGATAAGCTGCTCCTCACTTGCATCCAAAAGGATCGTGCCTACACCGCTCCAGATGACATTTCTATCCTCAGAAATATCATTTGCGCCGTCTGTCATATAGCCGCCGTTTGCGTCCAGAGTCAGGTTTGCAATATTCGGACGGCGGAGAGAGGAACCTGTTTCCTCATATACTGCCTGCATATGGATAATGTTATTGCTGTCGGCAAACTGTACATTAACAATGTAATCATCACCCGGGTCATAGAGAACACCATCCTCCAGCGGAGTATAGGTCTGGATCGTCTGCCCGTTCACTGTCGTACTGGTGATACTCACCACACGCCATCCCAGGAAGTTGACAGATTCGTCATTGACAGCAATTCCATTTTTGGTAAGGTCGGTAGGCTGCTTATAAATCGTTGTCGGCGCACCATCGGTATAGCTGAAGACTCCTGTTGCTGCATTTGGATCCGGGTCAGTCCAGGAATCCATAGCACCATTGATCAGATAACGGTTACCGTCCTCAGAATCCAGCCAATACTCCGGTGTATACTGGATAGTATAACCGCCATCCAGACGCCAGCGGGCGGTCAGAGTGAACGGTCCGCTTACCGGAGTACTGAAATTATACGGCATGCTTTCTCCGTCCTTAAACCAGCCAAGGAAAACCCAGTTCTCTTTTTCGTTGCACTTACGGAAAAGCTGAGGGTTGGATCCGTTAGACTGTTTCTGGACATAAAGGTTCTTCCACGCATCATAGCTGAGATTCTGTGCGGTCATTCCCGGAAACAATTCCGGTGCCAAATCGAAGTTCGTCGCTGTATCTTCGTGGAAGAAATCGTACAGTGCCCGAAGCTCGGTCTCATCGATTTCTCCGCCCGGAGTAGATGGTGTTACATCCACATACAGCGCATTACGAAGGTCAGACGGCAAGCCGGAACCATCAGAGGAATTATACTGGAAGTTAACGTAGTAGTACAGACGGCCATTGTATGACGTCGCTGCCGCATCCCCGATCGGCACATGGTTTCTTCGAAGAGTATATTCTTCTATCAGCTTGCCAAATGTGCCATTGATATATGTGGACTGGGATTTGTTGTATCCCGAGTCAGCAGAACGCTCCCCATTGGCCGCACGGTTGAATGGTTCGAAGCTATATGGTATTCCATTATAGGATCCTGTGTAAGAATCACCAGTATGGTCAATATGGTCGATCTCCGCACCATTCGGGTTAATGATGACACGGTAACGTACCGGCTCATATACCGCGTAAAGTACGATATCGCCATCCGGCATGGTGCTGTTAAAGTTAAACGGATTACCAACACCGTCAAAGTTCTCATACCAGCCTTTAAAACTGTATCCGGCCGGAGTAGCAGCAATCGCAGCATCTGTATAAGTATCGGAATTTGCCAGAGACTGCCCATAGTTGATATTCTGTGGAGCAGCAAATTCTGTGTTTATAAGAGAAGAATCTGCGCCGAAACCGTACTTGAATGCTAATTTATGTTCATTGGGCTGGAACCGGAAGACCATGATCATGCCGTTACCGACACCTGCCTGATTAAGTTCCGGAATCTCATATTCACTATAGTTGTCGTTTCGCGGTACTAATTCATTTCCATTGCTATCAATAAGCACCTTAGATACCATATGATATCCATAGTAAGTCGGCGGAGTCTGAATGTCCGGATTACTTCCGGAACCGGCGGTAATAACAAATTTCTCAGTCGGTTCATCAGGATAAACGTTGATATTATCTACATCTGAAAGATAGATACGGTACAAATACTTTTTTGCTCCGTTAAGAGATGTATAGCGGCAGTGGAACTCCTGAGTAATACCATATTCTCCGGTTATAGAATTCGTATTATTATCTTTATCAACGGTTACTGCCGAGTAATTATTGGGGCTGACGTTCTCGTTTTTAGTATTATAACCCGGAATAGCACCTCCGGTAAGGATCAGATCCTCAGAAACAGTTTCGAAATAGCCCTTGATACTCGTGTTAAGTCTGGCATTATAGTAAGAGTCTCTCTGTGCCAGCCAACCTACGAAGAGATACGAGTTATTTCCGTTTACTCTCGGTGGTTGGGAACCCGGATATCGATTCAGGATATTCTCGCCATATTTCGCAGTAATGTCATAGTAATAGATCACACCATCATACGAGTTGTTATTATATCGGATTCCGGAAACCTCATATGTCCCGGTGTACTCGTCAGGCCCAAATGGATTAGTGGTTCCTAAATCTCTTGCGTCAGCTGTTAGGAATGTATCCCAGTTACTGGTTGCGCTATAATTGGGTGCAGTTGTTCCTGATACGAAGTACCGCCATGTACCGCTCATTGTAGTCATTTGATAATACTTCCCGGAATAAGGCACAACAATATCACCGGTATATGTATTACCATTCATCGTATACGTTGTTACTGTGGAGGAATGTGCTGTAACAGGCACTTTTCCGCCATTATCATCTATATAGTATCTTCCCGTCGTATTCAGACTGGAATTATTTGTTACATCCGTGGATCCATCTGTAGCACGGGTATAACGAGACGTCCCCGTATATCTGTCGCCTCCGTCCAGATAATAGTAATATGTCTGGTCCGTGCCTCTGGAATAAGGTATGACTTCATTAGAATAAGTGTAGTTACCAATTCTCCCGCTTCTGGTACGGTAATACGTTCCGTTGACATTATATATAGTGACAGCATTACTAAAGCCGTTTCCCGTCCAATAATAATCGGTTTTTGAAGCATTCGTAAAATAATCAGGAGAATAAAGCCGCTGAATTCTATATACCGGAACATATTCCCCGTTTACTAATCCAAACAGGTTTGTTGTAGCGTTGTTATTCTGTGTGTACTTGTAATCTGCCGTATATGTTGTCGTATTTGTCGTGTTCGCTGTCACCGGAGAATATACACCGCCATCAGCTCCATACATTGTTCCACTGTTGGCAGAATTATCCACATAGCCGAAGATTTCTGTCCCATCAGAGAGCGTGTATCTGGTGAGTGGTACGTAATTACCATTGACTACACCGTAAACGGTTCCTGAATACGTCTCAGCCTCGGATGCCGTCATGGTCGTATATGTTGTAGTTGATCCGCTATTACTGGTCTTTGCTGCAAAACCAATATCGAACCGAAGCGTATAAACATCACGGTCATAGTACACATTGACAATCGTAGAACCATCGCCTGCGATCTCCTTCTGCTGAATATTGTTCTGGTCGCCCGCAGTGGCTTTGTCCTGATCTGTACTAAGATGCATGAATTTCAGATTATTTTCAGTATATATAGATTCGCTGGTGGCAATCGGTGCAGCTGCTGTCTGATGACCTGCGATGTCCGTCATTCTCTTATAGTACATCAGCGTGTAGTCATCATCATTGGCATTCTGCAGCCAGTAAACCACCGTGTAGTCGACCGTATCCGGTACCCAGTTCGCATAGACGGTCAGCGAATCAAGTGCCTTATACACCAGAAGTCTTCCATCCGAGGTGATCTCGAAGAGTTTCTCACCGGCTGTCGGGTCAGTGCTGATCGTTGTATCGCTTCCATAGTAGGTCTTTCCCTTTGCCGAAGCTACAAAAGCACCGGTTTCATCCGTGAGCTGATCGGCGGTATTCACGGTTCCGTCTGTCGGACTCAGATACCATCCTGCGAATAGATAGCCGGGGCGTGTGGAAGTCGGGAAAGAGGTAAAGGCAGTTCCTTTATTCTCATCATTTGTCAGACGGTATAGGGAACCAACATATGACGCACCATTACCGGAACGGCCCGTGTTGAAGTTGACCCAGCGGGCTTCTGCAAACACCGGATACAGATCCAATGACGAGGGAGTAGAGTCTGATTTAGTTAATTTGATCTTGAAGCCGTATCCGTCTGCTTGAGGAGTGGTTGTAGTTCCATCCTGAAGGATATTCTTCTCGTTTCCATCTATATCAAGTGTTTCATAATAGATCACCGTCTGCGGAGTGGAAGGATCTGTAAAGTCAACTGTTTCCCATCCTGCAAAGATCTGGTGTCTCGGATCAGGACTTGGCGCTTCCACATCACCGATACGGACGACGGCGGATGAATTCTGTCCGAATACGACCAGACGGCGGGTCAGAAGGTTATTTCTAAGGCCTGCATTTGCTTCTTTGTGTCCCATATGGAAGTTAACGAAGTGATAATCTTCATAAACCGGAGCGATGTACACATGCGCTGTACCCTCGGAATCGATAACTGCAGTACCCGAGGTGGCTCCGATCGACCAGTTCACAGACTCACCTGCTTCGATCGTGCCATTGGAATTCTCATCGACAGGTGTAATACTGATCGCGGTTTTTTCAGGGATCTTCTTCGGTTCCATCCATGTATATGTGATGGTTCCGTTATAATACGGGGACGCAGGTGCACCGGTATTGTATTCGGTGGTATCCTCCGAAGCATCTACGGTGTACCACCCGTAGAAGAAGCTGACTTCCTGGCCGAGACTATCCGTCTTGTTCGGAGGGTTGACGATCTGTTCGAGAGTCTCCCCGTCTTTTAAGATCTGGGTGATCTGATACTCGTTATGCTTATTCAGGAATTCATAGCCTGGAGCGGTATAAGAGTATATGCCCTCGTTATTATTCTCCTGATAGTTGGGAGAAATGTAGTGGAAGGCTACTCTCGGAGTCTCGACGGCTTCGCCTTCATGCTCAATGATGACATATACACTGAACGATGCGGCATCAAAGGTAACGGTTCTGTTTTTCGCACCGAGGTTTTCGGATACCAGTTCAGCCTGACTCTTCGTATCCTCCATGTGATATACATCCACAGAAGGTGCTTTGATCGCATCACTCTTCAACTGGACCGAAAGAGCGGAAGCACCCGGCTGCCATGTGATGCCCAGAATCTTCATGAGTTCGCTGGCATAGATCTTGATGTCATATGCCACGATCGCTTCTTTGCCGTTTACAGAAACATCTACTCTCTTTGCTTCGATGATGCCGGTGGATGGCATGCTGCCGGAGATAACGATGTCGTCATTGCTGAAAAGGGTTCCCGTTTTCATTTCGGAATCCGATGCATCATTATCGATCGTCGCTTTTACCATCCGATCCGTTAAGCTGAAATCCAGGAACGAGAACACGGAAAAACCATCCGTCTCAAATCTCACGCTTCTGCCATTTGTCGAAGCAGTGAGTTCTTCTGCTGTATCGCCTTCGAAGTGAACGACTTTTACATCTTCCACTTTCGGCGTATCCATCAGATCCACTTTAACCTTGACTGTAGAACCATCCACAGGCTGGTACTTCACACCGGCTTTCTCAAGAGAGATGTCGAAGAACTTGCCATATACCACGCTATGGATATCTTCTCCGATAGCCTGTGATGCACTTGTCAGATAATCCGCATACTCCTCTTCACTGATCTCAGAGACCTTAAGTTCTGCATCAGAAGGGATACCGCTCTTATCTGTAAAAGAAGCTTCGATTCTATATGTTCTTCCGTCACTTGCTGTAATAGTAGTAAAGACTGTCGTACTGACGATACCATATACGGAAAATCCTTCCGTGTCGAATTCAACGACAGTGTCGGTATTCTCGCTGGATGTTGTATTCTCGACGACTTCTACGCTTCCGTTTCCGGGATCTTCCGGAAAATGTACGACGCTGAGATCGTCTTCTCCTGCATCTTCGAGAAGAATCTGCATATTCACTTTTGATCCGTCTTCCGGCTGAAGTTCTTCGCCATCCTTGGCGATGCAGATATCGAAGAAGCGGGCATATCCGATCTTATCGCTCTCAAGAGCGGTCTGTGTGTCTTCGAGGTACGCGTCGATCTTCTCGTCTTCAATGATCTCTTTGACGATCAGCTCTGCATCCGCTGGGATTCCGGAATCTGAAGGATATGTGGCAGTAAAGCGGTAGTTCTTGCCATCGCTGCCTGTCAGTGCTTTTTCCAGAGTATATGTATCATCGTCAGGAGCAGCAGAAACAGCTCTGGATGTTCGGAGAAACGGAGAATCGATAAGTCCCAGAGGGAAAACAGACAGCAGTAAAGAAGCGGCTAATACCGTAGAGATAAGAGGCCTTGTTATCTTATTCGACCATCTCTTAAACATCGGCTGTCTCTTCTCCTGCTTCTTCGTCTTTCTTCTTGCGGCGGGCGAAAAATTCTTCCGCCACGAGTGCAATACCGAGGATGATCAGCATCCATGGTGTATATTTATCCTTAAGGATCATCGGGGTCTTCATATTCTCATATGTGATGAAGATCCAGAGCGCAATGATCACCATAACGATATTCACCATCGGACCGATGATTCCCTTGATCGATTTTTCTTTTTTCTTATCCAGCATGTCCATGAGGTACGGAAGCACGGTCATGAACGTCAGGATCAGGCAGCAGAGGTTAAGCAGAGACCAGCCCGATCCAAACCTTCCGGCATCACCGGTCTTCACGATCACGCGGCCGGAACTGTCTTTTTTCAGTTCCGGAGTGACCACCGGATCTACCGATTTCTGCGTATCATTCAGTTTACAGATAAGAAGTATTCTTCCGTCCGTCGCTGTACCTTCACAAGTGGAGAGCACGAGGAATCTATCTGCAGAAGTGACTGCACTATTCTGGTTTACGACTTTGATATTGCTGTTATTTAAGATGGTGGCAGTATAGCTGTTCCAGTCCATGGAAGTGGTACTATATACGGCCGTTTCGTAAGCATCCGTCTTAACTACGGAGATGACTTCGATGTCGAAGACTTCTTTCGAAGTCACCAGCGTTCCGGCGAGGTGGCTGTTAAAGAAAGCCGGATCGAGGTATTTCGTAAGATCTCCGAGCATCGCGCCATTATCCATGTGATGTCCGTAAAGAAGGTTATATGATTCGGTAAAATCACCCGCATTTGCTGCCTGCAGATAGATCGCACCGGTAAGAGACGGCTGCTGGTAGATGTCACGGCTGGCATAGAAAAGGTCATCCTCCCCCTGGACGATCGGATAATCGATGTGCGTACTGTCCATCGTGATCCAGCCGACCGCGTCGGGAATATTGGACATCAGTTCATCGATGGAGACCGTATCCTCCTTAGTATCGGGCTTATACTGGATAGACGCAGAACTGAATGCCCGATTCTGCAGATAGGTATTCTCGTAGATCATATAGCCGGAAAAGGCCATGATCGATACAGAGGTGACGGTAGCCACCGCGGAAAGGACCATATTCGCAATTTTCAATGTTTTTGAAAATGCCATCTTCTATTTCCTTTAAAAGCTATGCTGCCGGATGACCAGTATCAGCGTACCAAGGATCTCTTTTTTCTTGACAGGTCCGTAGTATCTGCTGTCCACACCGGTCATGCGGTTATCGCCCAGGACGAAGTATTCGTCAGATGCAAGAGTGATCGGATATTTCACAAATTCGGTATATGGAAAGGTCTGGCTGTAGATCTTCTCTTCAACGATTATATTTCCATTGACCTTGACTGCGCCGTTCTCCGTAACTTCCACTGTATCTCCTGGGATCGCAATTACACGGGATATGCATGTCTTTCCGTCTTTCTTAAAGACGATGACATCATGTGCAACAGGATCCTTATTGACACGGGAATATACGATCCGGTCACCCATATTCACTGCCGGGGTCATATCGTGTGAGCTCACGGTCTCCGTTCCGATAATGAAGGAGAACATGACCCACAGACTGATGATGATGATGAAGCTGTTGCGTACAAATCTTCTGATGCCGTCCTTGTTCTTGGATAGTTCTTCGGTTATATGCTTTAGCTTCTCTTTGATCATCGATTACCCCGACACAGATCCTATGCGTGATTTCTCACCTGAAAGACCGTATCTTATGCTCTTTCTTTTTTTGCCCAGCGGCGGCTCAGTACGAACAGTACAATAGCTGCTCCAAGAAGCAGGATGTACGGAGCACTTCTGACAATTATGCCGGTAGGAGAGATCTGCTGCAGAGTATTTGTGAATATAACCTGCTTTGCTGTCGATGCTGTGGACGTGTGATTCTCTGCCGCTTTTGTCAGTGCAGTAGCGTTGCAGTTTACTGTAGCTGTATTCGACCATTCACCGGTATAGATATCCTTCGAGTCTGCATTAGTATCTGCATTTGTCGACACAGACGTATACGTTACACCGGTAACATCGTTCTGCTCTTTGATTGTAACAGTAGTACCTGTCGGGATACCTACATATGTGACCTTAGCACTGTCCGCAATCGTCGGTGTCCATGTAGTCGCGGAAGCACCTGTCCCGATAGCGCCTGCAGAAAGAGCTGCCTGTGTAGCGTTTGCACTAACCGTCATGATCGGAAGAACATTCGCAGTAACAGTCGTATTGTCCAGAGTGATCTCGAACGGGAACTGATGATGATTATTCTTTGTATAATTATCACCCACGACTGTCTTTGTTACTTCCAGATTGAAAGTGTAGTACTTATCAGCAACAGAAGTATCGCTATAATACGCTGTCTGATCTGCTACAGTACCGACGAATCCTTCGGTCTTACCGGCAGCAGCTGCCGCAGCCGCATCATCGTCTTCTCTTGCATCAATGTCAACGTTATTCGTGAAAAGAACATAACCATAGATCTTTCCATCACCATCTACATAGACATCCATATACAGAGTATTTGCAACTTCGCCTTCTTTAATACCCGCAGCATTTTTCACTGCTTCTGTAGTTGTCTCATCGATCTGATAGCGATATACACCTGCACCGGAACCATCTGTTAAAAAGTCAATCCCGGAAAAGTCAACTGTCAGAGGGTATCTGTTCGCTGTACCATTTACGGATGCCTTCAAAGTATTTGTTCCAGGAACAAGTGCTATCACGCCTTCGCCTGTACCGGTGATCGTCGGAGATCCTACACCCTGCTTTGTCAGAACATGCACATTCACCAGCGGATCATGATGGGATTTCGCATCATAGATGTTCTTCCCTGCAAGAGCATTACTGGAGCTTACTGTGTAATTAAAAGTGATCGTCGGAGCGTTCACTGTGCAATCTTCCGGATTATACGCTGTAAGCTCTTTATAGATAACTACTTTGGAACTCTTTTCCTCGGCACCAGCAGGAGGTGTAAACTCACCAATCACGCCGCTTTCACCGGTCATGCTTTCATCGGCCATTATCGTTCCGCCCAAACCCAGCAGCATCACCGCCGAGATGATCAGAACACCTAGTTTCTTAATTGTCTTTTTCATGTTAGCCACCCTTCACTATTTGTGATTTACCAAAGATGAAACTGCAAATATGCGTATGTCCCCAGTAAATAGCCAATAAATATACTGTTTTTTTAACATATGGCAGGGGGGTGTTGTCAAGACTTTATGATGTGTATTAAATTCCTTTTAACAAAATATTTATATTTTGTAATTCAAACCTTTCTTACATGTCCTCGAACTTGATTTCATCAACTCCGGCTTTAAATGTAAACCGCAGTTCGTGAAGCTTCAGTCCGCGCTTGCCGAAGTGCAGACGGAAGATCGAGTGCTTGTTCAGAAGTCCGATCTCTGTCTCCTTGGTTACCACTTCACCATCCGTTCCGGTAAAGGCGAGGACACGCATCGGTATGCTCGTATAATATGCTGTGACCGGAAGCTGTGCCAGTGGTGAAAGCTCCGAAGAAGCCACCACTTCACATGTATACAGACCATGTTTGTCTGTCGTAATGCCGAAGACATAGTCTTTTCCATCAGAAGTATCTACATCGATTTTAATGACCGGATCTTTATCGATATCGAAGTAAACATCCACTTTCGCCTCGATGGTATCATCTGCAAATGGGCAGTCGATATGCCTGACGGTCGGTTTATTTCCCATCACAGCATCCATCGCCGGTGTATGCATCGCGAATCGGAGGATGTTGGCCGCATTTCTCTGCAGTTCCGCTCTAGTGATCAGGTCCGTCCTTCCGCTTTTAAGATTTTCATATGTATCCGTCGCATCCAGCGCCTCACGCTCGACATGCGGGCAGACCATATAGACATCACACTGTGCTCTGGCCATCAGCGAATGTTCTCTGTTTCCATGGTTGAAGGGGTTGCCGGATGTCTCCTGGATAAATGCCCACCAGTCGGTCATAAGAAGGCCCGTGTATCCCCACTGGTCGTGAAGAATAATGGTATTCAGCTCATAGTTCGATGTACCGAAACATCCGTTGATCATGTTATACACGGACATGACCGATCTTGCTTTTCCTTCTTTGATCGCGATCTCAAATCCCTTAAGATAGATTTCGCGAAGCGCTCTTTCCGACACAATGGAGTCCATATAGCGGCGGTTCGTCTCTCTGTTATTGGCACAGAAATGCTTGATCGTCGCAGTAACACCATGCTTCTCGAGCCCCTTGATCTGTGCTGAGGCGATACGGCCCGTAAGAAGCGGATCCTCGGAGAAATACTCGAAGTTTCTGCCATTCAGGGGGTGTCTGTGGATGTTGATACCAGGTCCTAAAATCACATCAACTTCATTACTGATCATCTCGATGCCAAACCACGTAAAGAGTTCCTCATTTAATTCCTCGTTAAAAGAACATGCCAGGCAGGTTCCATTCGGAATCGCAAATGCTTTCTTCCCGCTGTCGATACGCATACCGGACGGACCATCATCACAGCAGATCGTCGGTATCCCCAGGGCTTTCAGTTCTTTGGACACACCACCATATGCCGCGGCAGTACCGGTCGTGACCTTCGGGCTGCTCATCCCCTCACCGCGGATGATCAGCGCCAGATCTTCATCCGGGATCTGCGCGATGAACTCTTCAAGCGTATTCTTCCCGTTCTTCACGTCCGCGAGCTTGATGCCCTTATCCCCTGTCTGGGCGATCTCCTTCGGGAGACGCTCCAGTCTTGTGTCGAGGTGATTGATCGTACGAAGCGGTGCCGGTTCATATTTTCCGCCCAGGGTCAGACGATCGAAGGCTGTTACCGGTTTAAATGCGGATTCGAGTTCCTCGACCATCGTATCATCCGCGATCTCGACCGAGCCGGCTGCGATACCATCTGCTGCATTCTCTCCTACATAGAATGTATATGTACCCTTCGGGAGTACCCAGCCGGTCTTGCCCATGAGCCGTCCGTCATCGTCAAAAGCACTGTAGCGGTTTGCTCCTGCTTTCAGCGTAAGTTCCTGCGCTTCTCCCGGTGCAAGGTCGGAAGTCTTCGCGAAGTCCACCAGCACTCTCTTCGGCATTGCGAAACGGTCAGACGGAGCCTCTGCAAAGAGCATCACGGTCTTTTTGCCGTGGCAGGCGCCGGTATTCTTTACGGTTACCTTCACGGACACATCCGTTCCTTCGGAAGAAAAGACAGGTGTTCCGATCTCAAATGACGTATAAGACAGACCGAAGCCAAATGGATAGAGCACCTTCTCCGGTGCAAATGTACTGAAATACCGATATCCGATGAAGATATCCTCGGCATAGAAATCCTTGGCAACATCCTGTCCGAAATTGGAAGATGACGGATAGTCGGGAAGTGCTTTTGCAATAGTATCGGTAAGACTTCCCGAGGGGACCGCCTTTCCGGTTACGAGGTTTGCGACGGCTGTACCGCCGATCATGCCGGCCTGCCATACATACATGACCGCTGCCGGATCATATTTCTCTACAAAACTCATGTCGATGATGTTTCCGACATTCAGAAGAACGATCGTCTTAGGAAATGCCTTACATACTTTCTGAATCATTTCTTCTTCGCCATCACTTAAGAAGAAAGAACCCTTCTGCGCTGTATTATCGCGATCTTCACCGGCCGTTCTGGCGATGACGATGATTGCCGCGTCGTTACGCTCTGCGGCTGCTTTTACCAGATCATCGGAAAGAGGCATCTCCGGCTGTGACCAGTTCTCTTTGCCCCATCCCATGCCCGGATCGACGGGATTCTCGCTCTCCCATTCTTCATATGTCCGGATCAGTTCCTCGTCCAGAGAGATCTCTTTTTCATCCCGGAGACCCTCAAGGATCGATATTACATGCTTGACATTGACCATACCGCCGGATCCGGTGCCGCTCTTATAGTAATTATTCTGCATGCGCCCGAAAACAGCGGCCTTCGCGCCGCTATTCAGCGGCAGCGCCTCCCGGTCGTTCTTCAGAAGGACGGAGCCCTCCTCCGCGATGGTGATCGCGGTCTTAGTGTATTCATTCCAATCGAGTATATATTCAGGCATGGCACAGACCCTCCGTTTTTACGAACTATACAACCATTCTATACCATAGAAGCGCTGGCATTTATAAACTTTTTGTCAACAATATATCGTGAAGCTGCGGTTGCAGCGAGGCCGGAAGTGAGCCGTACGATCTTTTCCCCGAGCCTTCACAAAAAAAGAGCTCCGGGATCGGAATCCCGAAGCTCTTTGAAATAGCTTGTTTGATCTACTTTAGGATCGAATTACTCGATGATTGTAGCAACAGTACCAGCACCAACTGTACGGCCACCCTCACGGATAACGAACTTGAGGCCCCGCCCCCCGGGGGTTCTGAGATGTGCATGCCCGGTGACCACGTAACAATTACCGTTGAGCTCATCACTCCTATCGCTATGGAGCAGGGCCTCAAGTTCGCTATCCGTGAGGGTGGTCACACAGTAGGCGCTGGTACAGTTGCTACAATCATCGAGTAATCGACTGATCGGTTAACTTAAAGCAAACCAAAAGGGCTTCGCAGGCAACTGCGGAGCCCTTATTCTATGCCACGGAATATGATCAAGACAACAAAAAAGAGGTCCCGCAATATCGCGGAACCTCGGGTAATCGTTAAGTATAAAGTTATGTCAGTGTGCGCTTCCGGGTCTTCCTGCAGGTCTTGCAGGTGCTGCGGGCGTTACAGGCTTCTCGACTGCGGGAGCTGCAGGTGCAGCATCCGTCTGCTTTGCAGCGGGAGCCTGCTTGGGTGCTTCAGCAGCAGGAGCCTCTTCCTTGACAGCAGGTGCAGGCGCAGGTTCGATAGCACCTTCAGCCTCGAGCTTGGCGATGAACTCAGCCTTCTCGATGGCGATCCTTGCTTCTTCTTCAGCTCTCTCGAGAGCAGCTCTTGCTTCCTCGGCAGCCTTGAGAGCAGCCTGCTGAGCTTCTTCAGCTCTCTTCTGAGCAAGTGCCGCAGCTTCCTTGGCCTTCTCGGCTGCAACTCTTGCAGCTTCCTCTTCCTTGCGGGCATTAGCTCTTGCTTCTTCCTCGAGTCTCTTCTTATCTGCTATCGCAGCTTCTTCTTCAGCCTTACGGAGGTTATCCTTGGCAACCTGAGTATCTGCAAGTGCATTCTCTGCTTCTTCATCAGCTCTCTTTGCAGCGATGATGGCAGCATCCAGATTCTGCTGAGCCTCAAGTCTAACCTTCTCGATCTTACCGAGGGCAACGACTCTTGCATCCATCTCTGCCTTCTTCTCTGCAGCGATCTTCTCTTCGTTGACAGCCTTCTCGTCAGCAGCACGAGCAATCTCCAAAGCCTTCATGGCTTCTTCTCTTGCTACTTCTGCCTTATGGACGGAATCGAGTGTATCTGCTTCGACTTCCTTAACTGCGGACTGAGCTTCGAGTTCGAGCTTCTCTGCTTCAGCGAGAGCGGCATTGGCAGCCTCAACTGCCTTAAGTGCATCTTCTGCCTTCTTTGCTGCAGTCTCTGAACGCTGGATGGCCTTGCGCTCTTCTATCTGCGCGGCGCTAACCTTGGCCTTAGCCTTCCTGGTCTCAGCGGAGATGGGATCTTCTTCAACGATCTTGCCCTTCTCTCTCTCCTCGGCAATGTACTGTGCATGATTGACGGAAGCAGACTTAGGTCTCTTTATCGGCGGCTTGAGCTCGAAAGACTTTGCTGCCTCTGCTGCAGCTGAAGCCGGAGCGGTCTTGCCGTTGCTCTCAGACATATGCTTCCTTGCTGATTCTTCGAGAGCTTTCCTCTCTTCGGCAGCTCTTCTCTGAGCCTCGGCTGCCTTACGCATCTCGATCTGGGCCTTAGCTGCTTCTGCTCTCTCCCTTGCAGCAGCTGCTGCAGGAGATTCGTTGGCTGAAGCGGCAACGATATTCTTGGGTGCCTCCTTTGTAGCAGCCTTTGTTCCGGCTGTGTCAACCGAAGCACCGACAGTGCCGAGTGCGAGATTGTCATCCTTTGGTTTTAGAACATCAAACAAATTTGTCATTTCTGCATTCTCCCTTATCTTTTCGAAACGATCAAACCCTAGAAATAAAAGAATAATGATAAAAATATTATATATCCTGCCCAATTTATTTCAATACTGTTTCAGGGACATTACAAAACATAAATTCCTGTTGATAAAATCATACAGAATTGATTGAGATATCGGTTTAGAAATACTTTACAGCGAGTTTAATATCCTGTATAATCCGTTCGCTGTTAAGTTTAATACTTGTAAATTCAGAGTTTAAAGGCAGAAAACTGATGGAAATTGGACTCAAGATAAAGAACCTTCGTATCAGGAAGGGTCTGACACAGGAAGAACTCGGAGACAGATGCGAACTGTCTAAGGGTTTTATCTCGCTGCTTGAGAGAGACATGGCGTCCCCCTCGATAGCGACGCTTGAAGACATACTGAATGCGCTCGGAACGGATTTCGCGCAGTTCTTCTCGGAAGAATCAACGGAGAGAGTTGTATACGGCAAGGCCGACTATTCGGTCAAGACGGACGAAGAGCTGAAGAACGAGATCTGCTGGCTTATCCCGAATGCGCAGAAGAATGAGATGGAACCCATCATGCTGACCATAGAGCCCGGCGGAGCGACGTATCCGGACAATCCGCATGAGGGCGAGGAGTTCGGTTATGTTACGGAAGGTATCGTGACCGTGGTGATCGGCGGAGAAGAGCACACAGCACATAAAGGTGAGAGCTTCTACTTTACGGCCGCCAAACCCCATCACCTTGAGAACCGCGGCAAACGCGAAGCGAAGGTGATATGGATTTCCTCACCCCCGAGTTTCTGACAAATACAACATTCTTACAGGGAGCAAATAAATGGCATACAATCAGATCCTTCCGGACGATACAGGCAGAGAGCACATCATAGAGATCAAGGACCTGTGCAAGAGCTTTGACGGCACACAGGTACTTAAGGATATTACTTTTTATATTAGAAATAATGAGTTTATTACGCTGCTCGGACCTTCCGGCTGCGGTAAGTCAACGACGCTCCGCATAATCGCAGGCTTCGAGACCGCTGATTCGGGCATAGTAAATTTTGAAGGCGAAGACCTTCTGAAGGTTCCTGCACACAAGAGGAACATCAATACCGTTTTCCAGAGGTATGCCCTGTTCCCGCATCTGGATGTTTTCGATAATGTCGCATTCGGCCTCAAGATCAAGAAGGTCCCCAAGAAGGAGATCGAGCAGAGAGTCAATACGGCCCTGGCGAAGGTCGGTCTTGCAGATTACGGCGAGAGATACATCGACCAGATGTCTGGAGGACAGATGCAGAGAGTTGCCATTGCAAGAGCAATCGTCAACCGTCCGCGCATCCTGCTCCTCGACGAGCCTCTCGGCGCGCTCGACCTCAAGATGCGCAAGGAGATGCAGATCGAGCTCAAGCAGATGCAGAGAGACCTCGGCATTACTTTCGTATATGTTACTCACGACCAGGAAGAGGCGCTGACGATGTCAGATACCATCATCGTCATGAAAGACGGCATCATCCAGCAGATCGGCACACCGATCGATGTATATAACGAACCCAAGAATGCATATGTTGCCGACTTCATCGGAGAGTCCAACATCGTTCCCGGAACGATGAAGAAGGATTTCGAAGTTACTTTCTCCGACGGCATTACGTTCACATGCGTCGACCCGCTCTTCCCGGAGTTCACCGAAGGTCAGGACAACGATGTCGACATGGTAATAAGACCCGAGGACTTCTATGTAAGCGAAGAAGCCGAGGGAAGGATCAACGGTACAGTTGAGTCGATCGTATTCAAGGGCGTACACTATGAGATCCTCGTAAGATCTGATAACGGCATCGTATGGATGGTCCACAATGTCGACCCTGTTAAGGTAGGTCAGCGCGTCGGTCTGTATGTGGATCCCGACGATATCCAGATAATGAGGAAATCCGAGATGAGCCCCGAGCCGGGTTCATACGGAATCAAGAAGACAGCAGAGCAGGAAGAAGATGCTGAAGGATCTTCAGAGACTGCGGAAACAGCCGGAGGATCAGATGTCTGAACTTAAGGCCAGATTCAAGATGATGCCTGCACACGCCGTGATAATGATCTTCGCGGCGCTGTATTCGTTCGCATCGATCTTCATTCCGATGTTCAAGCTCTATGTGCAGTACGTACCCAAGCGCACATACTCGCTCCTTACATTCCTCATCAATCCGAGATTCTTCTCCAAGATAAGAGACGGCTCCGTTGATCTGAATTTCCAGAGCTTCACGGTCATGATGTTCGTGATCACGATCGTCATCTCCGTTGCCGCACTGACACTCAGCCTGAGCTACACATTCTATTCCGACAAGATCATCAGAAGAAGGATCGGCTGCCTCGTCGTAATGGCGCTCTTCATCGGAAGAGTCGTCGTCCACACGCTTACGCTCTCCGGCCTCATTACGACCGAGATGCTCGAGCAGAATAACATGACGCCGCAGAGGCTTTATGTTGCCCAGTCGTTCGCGGGCAACGTCCTTGCCATCGTTATGTTCGTCGGTGCGTGCGCATGCCTCTACGGAGCGCTCGACCTTAAGATGAACTACAAGCTGTTCGCTTATCCCTATATCGTATGGATAGTGCTCTTCACCATCCTGCCTCTCATACTCATTGTCTTCCGCGCTTTCTTCAAGGCTGCTCCGGGAGGCGGATATGAGCTTACCATGGCAGGCTTCGACATACTGTTCGAGAACAAGACCGTCACGACGACGTTCTACGGGATGAAGGTCACTATGCAGGAGTATTTCTCGATCTTCGTAAGGAGCCTCGACTATGCGGTATGGACCACGATCGGCTGCCTGCTCCTCGGATACCCGATAGCATACATCCTCTCTTCCCGCGCGAAAGCGATGAGGAAGAGCAGTTCCAAGCTGCTGATGCTCTTTGTCCTCCCGATGTGGATGAACACCATGCTGAGGACATATGCATGGCGCGCCTTCTTCAGCGAGACAGGCGTTCTCAACACGATACTCATCCAGACGGGCATCCTGTCTGATCCCGTGCTCTTCCTGAAGAACGAGATCCTTGCAGACATCATAACCAAGCTCGTAATGACGAACGACTTCCTGCCGTTCATGATACTGCCAATCTACTCAGTATTGATAAAGATAGACGGAAGTCTCTTCGAGGCGGCACTGGACCTCGGTGCAAACCGCGTTACGACTTTCGGCAAGGTCATCCTGCCGCTGTCGCTGCCGGGTGTCATCTCAGGAATCCAGATGGTATTCATGCCGTCGCTTACTTTCTATATGATCCCCGATATCCTTAACGAGGGTTCGAAAACGACGATAGGAAACACGGTGCAGAACTTCATCCTCAACGAGAGCTCTGCATACAATCAGGCGGGCAACGTATTGTCATTGCTGCTGCTCATTTTCGTGCTCATAACCATGGGCATCCTGAGAGGCAGTGACAAGGATGAGACAGGCGGAGGTATGGTCTTATGAGAACAGTAAGAAGACTTATCCCCAACGTCTACCTCGTGCTGGCGCTGGTGTTCATCTATCTTCCCATCGCGATACTCATAGTCTATTCGTTCAATGCGCTCCCCAAGTCTTTTATCTGGGGCGGATTCACCATCGACAACTACAAGAACCTGTTTACCGGTTCAGAGGGTATGGGAATACTCGATTCGCTCCTGGAGACGCTGAAGGTGGCGGCCATCGCATCTGTGTGCTCGACTGCTTTCGCGGTGCTGTCCGCTCTCGGTATCGCATATCTGACCAAGAAGCTGCAGGGTATAGTAATGGGTCTGACATACGTTCCCAATGTCATGCCTGACCTGGTCACGGGTATCTCATTCATGCTGCTGTTCTCGTTCCTCGGTGTTCAGAAGAGCGAGTTTACTCTCATCATGGCGCACATCGCTCTGTGCGTACCCTTCGCGATCCTCTCGATCAGCCCGAAGATCAAGCAGCTCGACAAGAGCCTGTCGGAGGCGGCGATGGATCTCGGAGCAACCAGGTTCCAGACACTGAGGCTCGTTATCATCCCCGAGATCATGCCCGGCATATTCTCGTCACTGCTGCTTACATTCACGCTCTCCGTGGATGACTATCTCATAAGCAATTTCAACGTCGACAGTTCCATCCAGACTCTGCCGATGATGATCTATTCCATGGCAAAGCTCGGCGTCAATCCGAAGATGAATGCGCTTACGACGCTACTGTTCGGCGCTGTGCTCGTGCTCATGGTACTTTCCAATCTGTCATCAATTAAGAAAACGAAGAAAAAAGGAGTAAAGAAATGAACAAGTTACTTAGAAAGGCTGCGGCTGCAATTGCGGTAACAGGACTTCTGGCATCGACCGTTCTCGTGTCTGCCGGATGCTCCAACAAGCAGAAGCTCATCATCTACAACTGGGGTGAATACATTGCCGAGGACACCATCTCGAAGTTCGAGGCAGCATACCCGCAGTATGAAGTCGTATACCGCACTTTTGAGACAAATGAGACCATGTATCCGAACCTCGAGAACGGATATGATGTCATCATCCCTTCCGAGTACATGGTATGCCGTCTGATCGAGGAGGACTGGATCCAGCCCATCGACTGGAGCAAGCTTCCCCTTGTAGAGCAGAACATGGACCCTATGTTCAAGACACTTCAGTATGCTGAGGACAAGGCTCTCTCTGACGAAGTCCTTGATTATGCGGTTCCTTACATGTACTGCACCGTAGGTCTCGTATATGACGCAAACAAGGTATCCATTCCCGAAGGAACAACTGACCCCGAGATCATCTGGGGCGCGCTCCTCGACGAGGCTAATGCCGACAAGGTAGGCATGCTCGATTCCATGAGAGAGTCCGTCGGCGTAGCACTTAATTACCTCGGCTATTCCATCAACAGCATGGATGAGGCAGAGCTCGAAGAAGCAATGAACCTCCTCATCTCCCAGAAGGAACTCATGAGACCTGCTTACGGCGTAGACAACCTCAAGGATAAGGTCGCTGCAGGAGAACTCACTGCATCCGTATGCTGGTCCGGTGACCACATCATCATCCTCGACCGTATTGCTGAGCTCGGCAAAGAGAATGACATCGACCTCAAGTACGTTCTTCCCGAAGGATCCAACTGGTCGGTAGACATGATGTGCGTTCCTACTAACTGCCAGAACTACGAGGGCGCCATGGCGTTCATCAACTTCATGTACGATCCTGAGATCGCACTCGAGAACTGCGAGTACGTAGGTTACTCCACACCGAACGTTGCGGCAAAAGAGATGCTCGATCCCGAGATCTCCGGCAACATCTATTACTATCCGACTGAAGAAGTCTTCAGCACTCTGGAAGTCTACTACACTTCAGAGGACATCGAAGAGAAGTACACACAGATCTGGAACACAGTCAAGGCGAGCGCATAACAGCCCCGCGGTTGACGCATTGTAACATTGTTAATCAGAGAAGACGCTGCCCTTGTGGCAGCGTTTTTTACAGCTCGGGTTCGTATTCGTAAGAGATGTCACTGACCTTGCCGTTGGTAAAGAAGAATGACAGCTTGATGCTGCCGGACTTATAGACGATCGCATCGCCCTCTGACGTATAGTTCTCACCGTATGTGGCTATGACGGTATCAGAAGGAGCGCCGAATGCTATACCTTCACTGGTGGAACAGTTGCCTGTCTTAAAATATACGGTATCGATATAGTCGCCTGATACACTTGGAAGAGCGATGATGACCAGATCGCTGTATGAATACACTTTGGCAGTTGTATTCTGGCTGTCCGACCCCGAATCAAGTGCCTGCTCGTAGTAATCGTAAGTAGTGCCGAGTGCCTCGATCACCGGTGCGCTCGCTTCGCCCGGAGTGATCACTGTCCCCAGATAAGTAAATGAGAAATCATTTGCTGCCGACATTGTCTGGTTGACGACCAGGCCGTCTTCGGCAGATGTGGCGGTCTCGACCGTCTCGCTGGTCTCAGGTACCGAAGCAAGCGGATCGGTCTCTGTCTCATCTGTCTGGGGGACAGTCATGATGACGCCTGCCTGTTCGCCGTTCTCAAGGGTAACGATAGTGCCTTCAGTATCCGATCCTCCGCATGCAGAGAGCATCAGAGCAGTGAATATGGTTGCAGTTGCAGTGATAAGCTTCTTATCCATATGAGGGAAGGGGTGTCAGCGTGCAGCGAAGAAAGTTCCTACGTCATCCTGGTCAAGGATCTTCTCCAGGACCTGAGACTCAGAGCCGTCGGCAATGACGCCGTTGATACCGTTCTTTGTAACCTTGTCCATGGCGGTGATCTTTGTGATCATGCCGCCCGTTCCGAGCCAGGAACCCTTGCCGGAAGTAAAGTCGAGCATGTCTTCCGTGACCTCCTCGATATAGGAGATCCTGACAGCAGCCGGGTTGTCCTTGGGGTTGGAATCATACAGTCCGTCAACGTCGGACAGGATTATGAGAAGATCGGAATTGGTGAGGCAGGCAACGTCAGCCGAGAGGGTATCGTTGTCGCCGAAAGTACCGTTGTGCATGATCTCCGTGGTGGATACGGAGTCGTTCTCGTTGATGACGGGAATGATGCCCATCTCGAGAAGAGTCTCTATTGTATTTGTTACGTTGGCTCTCGTGAGCTTGTCCGTGATGCCGTCCTTGGTGAGAAGGATCTGGCCGCAGCGGTATGAATACTCGGCGAAGCTCCTGGTGTATGCGTTCATGAGCTCGCACTGACCGACGGAAGCGATGGCCTGCTTCTCACGCGTGGACTCGGGACGCTTGGTCAGTCCCAGATAGCCGATGCCTACTCCGATGGCGCCGGAACTTACCAGGAGGACTTCCTTGCCCCGGTTCATAAGATCAGAGATGGACCTGCACAGCTTATCGATGCTGCCGAGATTCATCTTTCCGTTGTCGTAGGTAAGTGTGGATGTACCGACCTTGATAACTATGCGCTTTGCAAAGTTTACTGCTACTCTTGAACCGCCGTTGCTCACTATATCACCATTCCAATAATTATTGTTTATATAAAGGGCAAAGTAAGGATATACTCCCGTGCTTCAAAATGCAAGTTAGAATCCGCCTATATCCGTCTGCTCGTCAGGATTTACAGGCACCGGATCGGGCGGGGCGGGCACATGTACCGGGCACGGGTTGTTCTCCGTAGGACAGAGGTACGAACCGACCACGAAATAATCCGTATAGGCGGTACCTGCCGCCTTGCACTCGTCCGTAGCATAGTAACCGGAGGAGCACACCTGTACCGAGATGACCGTATCAGGCTTGTAGAAGCTTGCAGCGGGAAGGTTCTCATGTATCTTCTGCATGCAGTACATCCAGATCCTGACGGCATTGTTACGGTCGCCCTTCGGGATCTCGGTCTGTCTTAATCTGTTGTCATAGCCGTACCATACGGCTGCCGCGTAGTAGGGCGTGAATCCGCAGAACCACTTGTCGATGTTGTCGGATGTGGTTCCGGTCTTGCCTGCAGTATCGATGAGTCCGCCGTCGATGCCGGTGATCTGTCCGCCGTACTGTGACGGGATACCGGAAGTGACGACGCCCTTGAGCATATCACCGATGAAGAAGCTCGTCTCTTCGGAGTAGACCCTGTACTTGAGAGGGTTCGAAGACAGGATGAGGTTGCCCTCGCTGTCATATACCTCGGTATAGGCATAGGGTTCGGTGTATGTTCCGCCTGAAGCGAAAGTATTGTATGCGGCTGCCATCTCGAGCGTGGTCATACCCTTTGTGAATCCGCCTACGGACTGCGAAGGATATGCACCCTCATCGGTCCTGTCGATACCGACCTGCTTGAGATACCAGAGCGCGGTATCTCCGCCGATATTGGTCCAGAGCTGCGCAGCTATCGTATTACGCGATTTGACCAGGGCCTGCCTTATCGTGATGGGACCCAGGTAGTCGTGCTCATAGTTGACCGGCCACGGCTTCTCGGGATTGGTTGGATCAAGATAACAGACCTCATCGTTATATATCGTGCCGGGTGCGATGATGCCGAGCTCTAAGGCAGGACCGTAGTCTATCAGAGGTTTGATCGACGAACCCGGACTTCGGTACGAAGACGTCGCCCTGTTAAGCGACAGGTTCATGTTCTTCTCGCCGTAGCCTCCTTGCATCGCCGCTATCGCTCCGGTCTGGGTGTTGATGACGACCATCGACCCGTTAGGCTTCTCCGGGTAATCGGCCAGCGCTTCCGGGTTCGACTGGAACAGATCCTGGTTCTTGAAGGCTTCGTCCAGTATCGCCTGCGTAGCGGGCTCGAGCGTGGTATAGATCTGATAACCGCGGTTATATACGAGGGTGGAGGCAAGGCTCCTGGAGATGCCTCTTGATTCAGCGAGATCGTCTATGACCTCGGAGATGGCATACTCGGTGAAGTAAGACTTGATCTGCGAACCGGTGTTGATGTCCGGCTCCTTGAAGACGATCTCGGTATTGAGAGCGTCGTTGTACTCTTCTTCGGTAATATAGCCGAGCTCATACATCTTGCCTAAGATGATCCTCATTCTCCTCAGGGCATTCCTTCTGCCTGACTCTCTCAGAGGATTGTAGTACGAGGGGCTCTTCGGGATGCCTGCGATCAGGGCGCATTCGGGAAGGGTAAGCTCGGAGGCATCCTTGCCGAAATAATTCTGAGCCGCAGCCTGAACACCGACATAGTTGTTGCCGGTAGGCGCGAGATTCATGTAGAGCTCTAAGATCTCATCTTTGGACAGCGTCTGCTCGAGTTCCATTGCCGAGAACCACTCCTGGACCTTACGTGAGGTCGAGTGCTCGTCCTGGCCGGATATGAGCTTTACCGTCTGCTGGGTGATCGTGGAACCGCCGTATGTTGCAGATCCGCCGTTGGCGAGAGCCGACAGGAAAGCACCGCCGATCCTCTTGATGTCGATTCCGGAGTGGTCATAGAAACGCTCATCCTCGATGGCGATGATGGCTTCATCCAGATATGTATCACGAACGTCACTGAAGGACACATATATACGGTCAACATTCTCGCTTCCGGTGAGCTTGGCGATGACGTTGCCTTCCTTGTCATATACAAATGATGTCTGGGATTCTTCCGCCGTCGTAAGATCTCCTATCGACAGTGGCTTTGTGGTGGAGGCATAACCAAGGAGCATTCCTGCGCCGAACCCGCCGAAAAGGAAACACACACAGAGCACGACAACAATAAGGACACGTGCGATATCCCAAACAAAAGATCCGAACTCCCTTATGGCGCTCCTGTTAAAACCCGACTTGGTGGGCTTACCCTTAAGCTGCGAGCGTAACTCGTCTGCTAATGCGCTGTTCTCCGGCTTAACCGGTGCGGTCGAGCGCTGACTTCTGCTGTTCGACAAAGCATTCTCCTCCACTATGAAATACAACTAATTTTATCACTTCTTCCGCTATAATAAGATTACTAATGTGAGGCAAAGGAGAATGGCTTTGGAAGAGGCTTTTGAGGTCGATATCCGGGCACTGGGCACGGACGGACAGGGAATAGGGACACTTCCTTCCGGCAAGATATGCTTTGTGGAAGGCGTTTTCCCCGAAGAGACCTGCCTTGTCCGCATTATCTCCGAGTCATCCAAGTTTGCCAATTGTGAGGCGATCTCCGTGATCAGGACATCTCCTTCGAGGGTGAGGGCGTTCGAACCCGTAAAGGATCTTTCCGGGGGACTGCCTCTGGCATCCTTAAGCTATGAAGCCCAGCTCGAATACAAGGCTTCCAAAGTCCGCGACTGTCTTGCAAGAGTCGGCAGGATCTCCGAAGAAGAATTAAGCAGCGTAATGAAGCCGATAGTCCCGTGCGACAGACCGGGCAGATACCGCAATCACATGCAGTATGCGGTAAAGGATAACCGGGTAGGACTGCTTGCGGCAGGCTCTGACAGACTGGGTGCTTATGACGAAGAACTCATAGAGTATGAGATCTTCAGCAGACTGAGAAGAGCTGCCGAAGCGTGCTTCGAGAGGGCACCGACGACACTTTTCTCGGGTCTGGTAATGAGAGGGTCTGAGAGGACCGGAGAAGTATTGGTCGAGTTCGTAAGTTCACTCTCAGCATCACATGAGATCGTCATAAGGGACTGCTCTTCTTATCTTGATGCATCGGGGATGACATCCGGATTTGAACGTGTCTGCGAAGAAGCTGGATTTGCACTGAACGGAGTTCTTCTGAGGATAAGTCCGGACAAGACATCGAAGAGGACGAGAAGCGGCAAGCGTGCGGTCATCAGGGGCGTTGATCATTACGATGAGGTCTTCTGCGGAAGAAGGCTTCGCGTTAAGGCCGGATCGTTCTTCCAGGTTAATACCGAGCAGGCTGAGAAGCTTGCCGGACTGGTGTCTGAATGGATAAACGATGCCAAAGTTTTTTACGACCTGTATTGCGGTGCGGGCACGTTAGGCATTGCGGTAAAGCACGAAGGGCAGAAGGTTTTCGGAGTGGAGTCCGTGCCGGAGGCCGTAGAGTCTGCAAAGATCAACAGGAGCCTTGCTTTCCCTGACGGCGGTGCGGACGAATTGTCATTCCTGTGCCGTGATGTGCTCAAGACGGATCTCGCGGGGATGATAAAAGCAGGTAAGATCGAAGCGCCCGACGCGGTCATCGTCGACCCGCCGAGGAAGGGTCTCGATGCCGGAGTGATAGTGAAGATCGAAGAACTGGCACCTGCAAAGATCGCGTATGTATCATGTGAT